>ERZ773177.144-NODE-144-length-84227-cov-11.5809_pt1 | contig 84227 bp, 68 predicted proteins | sample MGYA00580534_ERZ773177 | MGnify/ENA primary metagenome ERZ773177 (study PRJEB29015, sample SAMEA2737872) | human gut metagenome | biome: human gut; feature: human-associated habitat; material: faeces | place: China | collected 2012 ...
CTTCATTGTTGAAACTCCGTTTGCTTACGGCTTGCTATGGTGAGGTTTACGATGAGCCTTTGGCGGATGTTGCCCGTGCAATTATTGCATCTTGGGATGCCGCATCGCTCACCACCGCGCAGCGGGAAGCCATCGATGAATTTCAGAATGTGGTGGACAATCCCTATCCGTGGGAAGAAGTGAAAGAATAGAGCTTTCGTAGAGTGCCACTTTAGCGTTGCAGAGTGGTACTTTAGCATCGTAAAGAGGTTCTTTAGAATTGCAATACAGAATGTTGGACTGACAGATCTTGTTGAGTGATTTTCCATTATCAAGTATTTTTTGTGATATTTCGTTATAAACATACCGCAAAGTTGGGGATAATTTCCCGCATTTTATAATTGCTTGTTTTCCCTCTATACAAGGAAAACAAATCATGGATATTTAAATGAATTTAACTTCATTGGCATGAGCTGTTACGTGCGAATATTAAAACTGTTTAAATTTGAAATGACAATGAAGAGTAAATTTTGTCCCAATGCTGAATTGGGAGATTTCCTGGTCTTGTTGCAGGAAACGATAGAGGTATGCGGCGTCCGTCTGACCGACCGCGCAGTGTGCCGCTGCACCGGTATGAGCAGTAAAACTTATGTAAATTTAAAAAGGGCTTCAATTCAAACTTCTATCTGTACTATGCCGTAATCCGTTGCTACATAGACGAGCTCCAGTTCCGGCACGATGATGAGATGTTATTGATTGTGCTGAAGGAATTGTGCGAACGTCTCCGGCTGGATTATTGTAACAGGTAGTGCCGTTTGACACCCTGCCACCTTAGTTGCGCAACTTTTCCTTTATGCGCACGTGCAGAAATACACACGTTCTGAGTTTGTTTGTTTCAGATGTTTTTTCCTTCCTGCGCGCGTAGGCGTGAAAGAAAAGTTACGCAAGAGTGGTGGCAGGGTGTCACAAGACCCTATGATTAGTAAGCAAATTTTAATAAAAATAGATGTAAATATTTGCAAAGTTAGTGCTCAAAAATCTCAACCTGTAAGATGCAATGTGTATCAGTATTGGATTATTTCAAGAGCTTCTAATAAATCTTAAAAGCCAATGTCCTTTTTGATGTTATTTATTAGGCAACCGTCTTGTAGCGGCTTTCCTTGGGGTGACGCTAAAGTTGGATGCTAATGGATGGTCCAAATAGAATGCTTACAAATGCTGAAATAAAATCATATCAATTAAAAAAAAATTAATCTTCTACTTTATTAAGAATAAGCAAGGTAGAAGTAATAGAGTGCTTACAAAGATGAGAGAATACCAAGAATTAAAAATTGCCGTAGCCGGCACTGGTTATGTTGGTCTAAGCATGGCTGCATTGCTTTCGCAACACCATGAAGTAGTCGCTGTAGATGTAATTCCAGAGAAGGTTGAGAAGATTAATCATCGTATCAGTCCTATTCAAGACGAGTATATTGAGAAGTTCTTTGCAGAGAAACAACTGAACCTTACTGCCACGCTTGATGGTGCTGCAGCATATAAAGATGCCGATTTTGTGGTTATTGCCGCCCCCACTAACTATGACCCTGTGAAAAACTTCTTCGATACCCACCATATCGAGGATGTCATCGATCTTGTACTGAGTGTGAATCCTGAGGCAACCATGGTTATCAAGTCAACTATCCCTGTGGGTTATTGCCGTTCATTGTATGTGAAATACGCACGGACGTTTGCACAGATGGAACCATTAGCGGGCGGTAAACGTCGTGAGTTCCGACTTCTTTTCTCTCCCGAGTTCCTGCGTGAGAGTAAGGCTCTTTACGATAATCTCCATCCAAGCCGCATCATTGTAGGCTATCCCAAGATGATGGGAGCAGAATGGGAAGAGGAGAATGAAGCCATCCGTCAGATTCAAGGCAACCACATGAAGGAGGCTGCCAAGACATTTGCCCAACTTCTTGTGGAAAGTGCAGAAGGTCCTTCTGCCGAGAATCCTATTATGGAGCAATACAGGTGCACCAAGAATATTCCTGTACTCTATATGGGTTTGAAAGAAGCGGAAGCTGTGAAACTCTTTGCCAACACTTACCTTGCCCTTCGTGTATCCTACTTCAATGAGTTGGACACTTATAGCGAGGTTAAAGGTCTTGACTCTGCCGCCATCATTAACGGTATCGGTCTTGACCCACGCATCGGTACACACTACAACAACCCCAGTTTCGGATATGGCGGTTACTGTCTGCCAAAGGACGCCAAACAACTCCTTGCTAACTATCAAGACGTGCCTCAGAATATGATGTCCGCTATCGTGGAGAGTAACAGAACCCGTAAGGACTACATTGCTGATGCCGTACTCCGCAAGGCAGGTTGGTATAGTTATAGCGAGAACAACCAGTACGACGGTTCGAAGGAACCTGTTACCATCGGTATCTTCCGCCTTACCATGAAGTCGAATTCAGACAATTTCCGTCAGAGTGCTATTCAAGGCATCATGAAACGTGTGAAAGCCAAAGGTGCTAATATTATCATTTACGAACCCACCCTTTCCGATGGCGAATTCTTTTTCGGAAGCAAGGTAGTCAATAATCTCGCCCGGTTCAAATCTCAGTCGAATGTAATCATCGCTAACCGCTTTGACGATTGCCTCAAAGATATAGAGGATAAAGTATACACACGCGACGTTTTCCGCAGAGATTAAAAATTATTGGAGTATACTCATAATTGAATTTTTACTGAATACCCCCAACACTAATAGTACTAGATAATACTGCTTATTAATATGGCAAAGAAAATTATGCTGGTCTTCGGAACCCGACCGGAAGCTATCAAGATGTGTCCCTTGGTCAAGGAATTCCAGAAGCGCCGTACCGAGTTTGAAACCGTCGTGTGCGTCACCGGTCAGCATCGCGAAATGCTTGACCAAGTACTCACCATTTTTGACGTTCGTCCCGATTACGACCTCAACATCATGAAGCAAGGTCAGAATCTCACCGACATCACCTCACGCATTCTCACTGGTATGTGCGACGTGTTCAAAGAATGCCGCCCCGATGTAGTCCTCGTTCATGGCGATACTACTACCTCCACCGTCGCAGCCTTGGCCGCTTTTTATGCACAGATTCCTGTGGGGCACGTTGAGGCTGGTCTCCGTACGCACAATATCTACAGCCCGTGGCCCGAGGAGATGAATCGTCAAATCACCGGACGCATTGCCACCTATAACTTCTCGCCGACCCCACTCTCCGAGAAGAATCTGCAGGAGGAGAAAGTCCACGGCAATATCTATGTCACCGGCAATACCGTGATCGATGCCCTCCACATGGTCGTTGACAAACTCAACACCGATGCCGTTCTTGCTCAGGAGCAGAACCAAGTACTGCTTAATACCGGTTATGACGTCACCCGCCTTGATGGCAGTAAGAAACTCGTCCTCATCACCGGCCATCGACGTGAGAATTTCGGCGACGGCTTCATCCGCATGGTCACCGCCATGAAGGACCTCAGTGAGAAGTATCCAGAGGTAGACTTTGTATATCCAATGCACCTCAACCCAAATGTGCGTAAGCCAATTCACGAGGTGTTTGGTGAAGATCTCACCCGTCCTAACTTCTTCTTCATTGAGCCCTTGCAGTACCTCGAGTTCGTACATCTAATGGCTAAAGCTACTATTGTACTTACCGACTCGGGTGGAATTCAGGAAGAAGCCCCGGGGCTTGGTAAACCTGTTCTTGTTATGCGTGACACCACCGAACGTCCCGAGGCTCTTGCTTCGGGTACCGTTCACCTTGTCGGCACCGATTATGATAAGATCGTGGGTGAGGTCAGCACCCTCCTTGATGATGCAACTGCCTACAAACAGATGTCACATTCTGTCAACCCCTATGGCGATGGTCAAGCTTGCCGCCGCATAGCCGATGTGCTCGCAGACAAAGACACTGACCGTTATGAGGTGTAATTCAATAGTAACAACTAAATCACTTTGGCAATGAGGCAATGTTAATTTCAAAACTTATTATTTAACATACCCATTAATTAGGACACTTCAAAGTGCCTTAATTAAGGGGTGTGTCCTAAATAGAGTACTTACAATAACAAATATTATGGACAACAAAAAAACAGTCTATGTTGGTATGTCTGCTGACATCATTCATACAGGTCATTTGAACATCATTCACGAGGCAATGAAACTTGGTCGTGTGGTGGTAGGTATCCTTACTGATGAGGCTATCGCTAGCTATAAACGTCTGCCTTACCTCACTTACGAGCAGAGAAGTGAGATCGTTGCTAATCTCAAGGGTGTTGATGAGGTAATACCTCAAACTACTCTTGATTACGTTCCTAACCTTGAAAAGGTACGTCCTGATTACGTACTCCATGGTGATGATTGGAAACAGGGGGTTCAGCAGAAAACTCGCCAGCGCGTTATAGACTGCATCTCGCAGTGGGGTGGTAAGGTAATCGACATTCCTTACACCCAAGGTATCTCCAGCTCTATGCTTAACCAGCGTCTGAAGGAAATCGGTACTACTCCTGAGGTTCGTATGAAACGTCTCCGCCGTCTCATTGCTGCTAAACCTGTTGTACGCATACTTGAGTCGCACTCTGGACTTACAGGTCTGATCGCTGAGAATACTTGCGTAGAGGTGAATAACGTAAGGCGTGAGTTTGATGGTATGTGGGCTTCTTCGCTCACTGATTCTACTTCTAAGGGAAAGCCTGATATCGAGGCTGTTGATTTGACTACTCGTCTCCACGGTCTGAACGATGCTCTTGAGGTAACTACCAAGCCTTTCATCTATGATGGTGATACCGGAGGCAAACTCGAGCACTTCGTATTTACCGTACGTACTCTTGAGCGTCTTGGTGTATCGGCAGTTATCATCGAGGATAAAGTGGGTCTGAAGCAGAATTCGCTCTTCGGTACAGATGCCGTCCAAACTCAGGATACCATCGAAAGCTTTTGTGCTAAGATCAAGGCTGGTAAGAACGCTCAGATCACCGATGACTTTATGATCATTGCTCGTTGTGAGTCGCTCATCGCTGGCAAGCCTATTTCTGATGCTATCAAGCGTTGCTTTGCCTATGTTGAGGCTGGTGTTGACGGCATCATGATTCACTCGAAAGAGAAAACTGGTGAGGACATCAAAGAGTTTTGTCACCAGTTCCGTACTAAGTATGCCGATGTACCTATTGTAGTAGTACCTACCACTTACAACCAGTTTACCGAGGAGGAACTCGCATCTTGGGGTATCAATGTAGTAATCTATGCTAACCATATGCTTCGTGCTTCTTATCCTGCAATGATGAACTGCGCCAAGTCTATCCTTATGCACTCTCGTTCGAAGGAGGCTGTTGCTGAGTACTGCATGCCTATCAAGGAGATTCTCGAACTTATCCCTGGAACTAAGAACTAATCAGCGACGATGATAAGACCTGAATTTTTCGTAAATACGCTTAAGGAACACGGCATAGATTTCTATGCTGGTGTTCCTGACTCACTGCTCAAGAATATCTGTGCCTACATTACCGACAATCTTCCTGCTGAGCAGAACATCATTACTGCTAACGAAGGTGGTGCTATGGGTATTGCTGCTGGTTATCATTTGGCAACAGGCAAAGTACCTGTAGTTTATATGCAGAACTCCGGTGAGGGCAACATAATCAATCCGTTAGCTTCGCTTACCGATAAGGAGGTATACAATATTCCTGTACTGCTCGTTATCGGTTGGAGAGGCCGCCCCGGTGTACATGATGAGCCTCAGCATATAAAGCAAGGTAAGGTGACTACCGGTCTGTTAAACACCATGGGTATCAACTATGCTATCCTGCCTAAGGACGAAGAGAGTGTTGCAAAGCAGATCAAGATTGCTGTCGACTTTATGAAGGTTACCAACGAGTGCTATGCGCTTGTTATCGAGAAGGATACCTTCGATGCCTACAAACTTCAGAATATTGAGGTGAACGACCTCACCATGTCTCGCGAGGAAGCAATACGGAAGGTAACTTCGAGCATCGAGGATAACGCCTGCATCGTATCAACCACCGGTATGATTTCGCGCGAGCTTTTTGAGGCACGTACCGCATGGAACCAGGGTCATGAGCGTGATTTCCTTACTGTAGGTTCTATGGGGCACGCTTCACAGATTGCTCTCGGTATCGCACTCCAGAAACCTGAACGTAGAGTATATTGCTTTGATGGAGATGGTGCTAGCATCATGCATATGGGTAATATGGCCATTACTGCTAGCATGAAGTGTAAAAACTATGTGCATATAGTATTCAATAATGGTGCACACGACTCTGTAGGTGGCCAGCCTACTGTTGGTCTCAAGATTGACCTTTGTGCCGTTGCTAAAGCAGTGGGTTATGCGGTAACCTATTCGGTAGAGGCCATGGAGGAACTCGAAGCAAAACTTGCTGAAATAAAGAATGCAGAAGGTCCTGTACTTCTGCAGATTTGTGTTAAGAAGGGCAACCGCAAGGATCTCGGTCGTCCTACTACGACTCCTATTCAAAACAAAGAGGCTCTTATGGCCTTTCTTCAGAAGTAATTGAACTAAGTTATGCAGCAGAATATCATTCAGGGAATCAATAAATTGCCTCTGATATTGAATGAGAGTGGTAGCAAGAAGTTATTTATTGTTACCGGTTCTCGTTCTTATCAATCGCTCAATTTCAAGGATATGATTAAGTTGCTGGATATCGAGAGGATTTATTTCACCGAATTTACGCCTAATCCGTTGTATGAACAGATAAGTAAAGGTATTGAACTATTCAAATCAGAGGCCTGCGATGGTATTCTGGCTATCGGAGGCGGTAGCCCGATAGATGTGGCAAAATGTATCAAACTTGCAGTACTGGCTAAAGAGGGAAATGACGCAATCCTTCCTCCTTTGGTGAATACACGTGTAGAAATTGATGGCACTAAGATTCCTTTCATCGCCATTCCAACCACTGCGGGAACCGGTAGTGAAAGCACACACAATGCTGTTATGTATTACGAGGGAGCAAAACAGACCGTCACAAACGATGGTATTCTACCAAATTACGCCTTTTTGGAGCCATCTGTTCTGAAATCGCTTCCTCAGTATCAGAAGAAGTGCACTATGATGGATGCCTTTTGTCAAGGTATTGAATCTTGGTGGTCAGTCAACTCTACTGAAGAAAGCTATGAGTACAGTCGTAAGACGATTGAACTCATCATGCAGAACTGGGAGAAGTATATCTTTGAGAACGATGATCAGGCAGCTGCCAATATCATGTTGGGAGCTAATTACAGCGGTCGCGCCATCAACATCACTCAAACCACAGCTGCTCACGCCATGAGCTACAAGATTACTTCTCTTTATGGATTCCCTCATGGGCATGCAGTAGCAGTGTGTTTACCTGTTATATGGAAATATATGCTTGATAATTTGTATCACGAGAACTATTGTGTAGATACAAGAGGAACAGAACATCTTATTTGTATATTCAATGATATAGCTAAGGCAATGAATTGTGATACAACACAAGAAGCAATAAGTAAATTTAAGGACATGTTGTCAAAATTAGTATTAGTAAATCCAGTTGATAACGAACGCAATGCTTCAATACAAATACTGACAAACTCAATAAACACAACAAGGCTTAAGAATAATCCTATTGTGCTTGATAAAAACACTGTACGCCTACTGTATAACATCATAGTAAAGTAATAATTGATATGATTGCAAAAACATTAATTCGTTCCATTTTAAAATTTACAGGAATAGATAAGATAAAAAAAGAGAGAAAGATAAAAAAGGCGTGTACATTACTACAGAACGTTGGTGGTGAAGCATTACAAGCTTATTACGATGTAGCTAGCGAACTTAGTATCACTTTTATTCCTATGTTTGGAACTTTGTTGGGAATATACAGAAATAATGATTTTATCCCTCATGATGATGATATTGATATGGCACTTGATATCAGAAGCTTGTCAGATAATCTTCTGATTTCTTTGAAAAAGCACGGATTTGAGTTCAGTAATATTTTTGTCGCTTCTGATTTTAAAGGATGCCAACTTCCTATGAAGTTCAAAGGGTTAACATGTGATATTTATTTCTCATATATAGATGTAGGGTCACAAACGCACATTTTTCTCCCATTGGCTATCACGGGATATGACTGGTTGTTTTCAAGCAGTATGAATCTCTTTAGAGCAAAAGATGTTGTTGTGCCCTATGAAACTTCAACTATGACTTGGAAGTTCAGAAATAAGAAAATTAAAATTCCATGTAACTCAGTAGAAATCTTGAAAACTCTCTATGGAAAGGATTTCATGACGCCAAAAAAAAATGCGCATGCTGATCCTAACGTTTATCAGACACCGCTTTATGAACGCAATTTCAGGAGTATTCCTATAGAATTATGTAAAGAAAGTAACTTTTGGGAACAAATTATAAAAGTGGGAAGATACTAACTTAATATGGCAGAAGATCTTAAAAGCAAATCTGTAAAGGGAGTAATATGGTCCTTCGTAGAGTCTGCGTCAACAAAGGTGGTCCAATTTGTGATTAGTGTCATAATGGCTCGCCTCCTTATGCCTGAGGATTATGGTATCGTTGCCATCATCTTTGTGTTTATCACAATATCGCAAGTCTTTATAGACGGAGGCTTTGCTACAGCACTGATTCAGGACAAGAATAAGACTGAACGTGATTATTCGACAATATTCACGTTCAATGTTTTACTGTCTGTATGCTGTTACTTTATTTTGTTCTTTGCGGCTCCTTATATATCGTTGTTCTACAATAACGATGTTACATTATATCTGAGGATTCAGAGTTTGGGAATTATAATATTTTCATTCTCTGCCATACATAAAGTGCGAATGACTGTTGACGTCAACTTTAAGGCTGTTGCTAAAGTTACTGTCATTTCAGCATTATTCTCAGGTGTAGTAGGTATTATATTTGCTTATAAGGGGTTCGGAGTATGGGCTCTGGTAGGACAATATTTAACTTCTGCAGTTATGATGACCGGTATGTATGCCATCACTCAAAGGTGGAAACCAGTATGCTTTTTCGATGTATCATCATTTTGCCGTTTGTTTCCATTCGGTATGCGCTTAATGGTAGCCAATATCATTGATAGAATTTACGCCAATCTCTATCCTATAATAATCGGAAAATTCTGCACTCCAGTTCAGTTGGGTTACTACTCACGCGCCGAACAGTTTACTTCGATGCCTGCATACACTTGCATTGAGGTTTTTTCGCGTGTCACGTTTCCAATCATGAGCAAGATAAGCGATGAACGCCAATTGGTTTCTGTTTATCGCAAATATATATCATTGTCCAGCTACATAATAATGCCCTTGTTACTTGGTCTACTCGTTCTTGCAAAACCTTTGGTGCTAATTCTTCTTACAGAAAAATGGGCAGATATCATTGTGCTTATGCAAATTCTTTGCTGTGGCTTTTTGTTAGAACATATTAGCAGCATAAACCGCAATCTGATTTATGTCAAAGGTAGAGCAGATCTAGCCCTCAAACTGGAGGTGATTAAAAAGATTACTGCCTTCCTGATTCTTATAGTATCCGTGCCTTTTGGCCTAATAGGCCTTTGTGTTGGTAAGGCAAGCTACGGGCTATTGGCTATGGTGCTAAACTCTGCATATACAAAAAAACTAATCGGAGTATCTATCTGGGAACAGATAAAAGACTTCACCCCTAGCTTGGTATTGGGTGTCATAGGGGTACTCGTTGCTTCAATTCCTGTCTATAGTTTTGATAATATGTACATGCAATTCTTTGTTGGAGGATTTATGTTTTTTGTATGCTATGTAGGTCTGTCAATAATAGCGAAAAATGATTCGTTGAAAGAAATAATAGATATTGTTAAAAAGAAACTTTGAAAACACAAACAATAATGAACTCAAGCAAACTGACAGTTATATCCAACTTACGTCCATTTCTGTTCTTTACTTTGGGAGCCTATATGGCTGTTGACAAAAAGGAGTTTTGCCTGATAAATTCAGAGTGGCTCAATTGGCTTATTGTTTTCTTGGCTGTAACATCTATTGTCATTGGACTATATCAGTATCCACAGTCTCAGGAAGGATTAAGATACATACAGCAGATGACAACCATACTAGTGGCAATAGCGATGATATGGCTGGCAAAATCAATCAATGAAAGATACAGCATTACCATCCCTAGCATAATCGATAAAAGCTCGTTCTTTGTATATGCCATACATGCATGCGGATTGTTTATTGCTCCTACTACAATTTGTATTAAGCTTGAGCAATGTTTTTCTCTCCAGAATGAATGGCTACTATGCTTATTGTATTTGTTGAGTCCATTCATGGTATATGGAATATCTGTAGTATACTACCACGTACTAAATAAATTGTTCAAACCCATAATGCCTGTTCTTACAGGTAACAGATAATTTATGTTTCAGAAGAAAAAAATCATCCTCTCATACGACTACGAGCTGTTCTTTGGCGATAGATCAGGGACGGTTTTGAGGTCCTTGATAGAACCTACTAACCTCCTGCTCGATGCAATGGATTCCGTTAGCTTTAAGGGTAACTTTTTCGTAGATTGGCAGATGCTAAAGTATTTGAAAGAAGCGAATACTGAACGTACCTTAGCAGACCATCAACTCATAATTGATCAACTCAAGGATATGGTTTACCGAGGTCACCGCATAGAATTGCATATTCACCCTCATTGGGTAGATGCCAAATATAATGGCGATGGTACATGGGACTTTTCCGAATTTCGTCACTACAGTCTTAATAGCTTTTCTGAGAAGGAGATTGTAGATATGTTTGTGGAGGGAACAAATCTGCTCACAAACATTGCGCGTGAGGTTGATTCAGAGTACAAGATTGTTGCTTTCAGGGCTGGTGGATGGGCAGTACAACCATTCGACTGCCTAAAACGAGCATTCAAGGAGGCTGGTATCAAGATTGACTCGTCCGTAGCACGAGGAGCATACGGTAAGAATAAGTATTCCTATTTTAATTTTGTAGATTCTCCAGATGGCGAAATGTGGAGGTATGAAAATGATGTAATTATTCCTGATGATAAGGGGGAATTTATAGAGGTGCCAATTTCTTCCTATCGAAGAACTATTGTCTATAAAGGATTAGACTGGCTTAATAAAAAAGTTTTTAATAATTTAAAATGTATAACTGACGGTACTCATATAAGAGGTGACTATCAGGAGGAGCCGAAGCCTGATAATTATGTTAATTATTCCAGATACACTTTGTCTCAAAGGTCTATTCTATCGATTTTGTTAGCCTTTTTTGTTAATGATAAAGATTTGATAACCTATATAGATCACCCTAAAGATTTAAGTTTGTCCGCTTTGCGTGCAATAAAAATCTTATCAAAATATTCGAATACTGTAATGTATAAATCATTATTATAAAATGCCTAGAGTATTAATAATTTTTTCAGGTGCAGGTCTTATCATGCATCTGAATGAAGGAGCTAAGCATAGATTAAACTGTTATATCAATTGTTATAAGGAGGCTGGTTACGAAGTTGATGTTTTATGTCTGTTCAAGGATCTTAGCTATTGGAAATCTTTGAAAAAATATGTAGACAATAGTGTGCACTGGATTTTTGTACCCTATCTGTTTCCAAGGACCAAGAATAAACCTCTTGCTTTGCTTCTGCGTTATTATAAATATCTAGTAGGATGGCTCTACTCTACAATCAAACATTACGATGTGGTTCAGAGCGAGGTGGATGGTTTGCCCTTGCGTTTCATTGGCGACTCTTCTATGCGTATTACCGACTTCCATGGCGATGGCTATTACGAATATACTTCGAAACCTACACATAAGAAATGGTGTTCTGATAATTTCCTTTTCGACCAAGTTTGTTCTATCAAGTATTCTGATGTCTGTATAACCGTATCCGAGAATCTTTGCAAACAGTTAGAGAAGAATACTGATACAAAGATTGCAACCAATTCGATTATTTCTTGTGGTGTTAACACTGAGTTGTACAATTGTAACGCTTACGAGGGTGATTTGATGAAATTAACAGAGAATAGAATTGTCCTTGGCTATTGCGGAGGTCTACAAGTTTGGCAGAACATTGAACTGATTGTAGATCTTGCTATCAAACTCTATAAACAAGATAATCGTATTTTTTTAGTAATCTATACTGGTTTTGATATTTCTGCTAACTTACAAAAACAACTCGATGCATTGGGTGTAGAGAACTATTACATCAAGGACCTGCTACCTGCAGAAGTACCATCATATTTGAAACTTTTAGATGCTGGTTTCCTTTTGAGGGATGATCTTGTACTAAACACAGTGTCTTCTCCTACAAAGATATGTGAGTACCTTGCTGCAGGCGTTCCAATGATTTGTACTGAGTATTCAGGAGATTATGCTCGTAGTGTACGCCATGGAAAGGAAGGTTTTGTATTAAAGAATCATCCGAATTATGATTTTCACACAATTACAGAATTGCTCATCTACCTTAAAGAAGTTAAGACTAATCGGGCTGATTATAAAAAAATGTGTGAGATGGCGGCATCGAAGCGTACTTTCAAATCTGAATTCTCTTTACTTGATCAACTTATCCGAAAGGGTGTAAAGAATGTTTAATTTATATATTAATAACTTTAACATTAGCATAAACAAGCTAAAAGCAGAGGACTTTGGAGAAAGTCAAGGTGTTCTAATTAAGAAGTTTGAGTCTGATACCGACTTATTTAAGATAGAGCCAATCATTTTTCTTGCAGACCCTTTCCTGTTTTCATACAATGGGAGATTGTATCTGTTTTATGAGAGACAAGACAGATGGTATGGTATTGGTCATATTTGCATGCGTTTTACTAATGATATGCAGGTGTGGTCAGACGAGATAGATGTATTAAAGGAGGCTTTCCACTTGTCTTTCCCGTATGTTTTCGAGGATAATGGTAAAGTATATATGTTGCCGGAAGCTGGATATAGTGGAACAATTCGCCTTTATGAAGCTTGCAATGATAATCTGAGTAAATGGAAATTGTCTAAGGTTATTATAGACGAGAAACGCCAGTGGGTAGATTCCTCTATAATTAAAAAGGGGGCAAAGTACTATCTGTTTACATCTGTTAAAGAAAAAGAAGTTTTCAATCAATATCTATTTGTCTCTGATTCACTTGACGGCCCATATAAAGAGCACCCTAGGTCTCCGATTTATACAGGTAATGATTATGGCCGAAACGGAGGTGCTGTATTCTCTTTCAATGATCGGTTGTATCGCCCTGCTCAAATTTGTGTTTCAAGTTATGGAGAAGACATTACTCTGATGCAAATAGAACAGTTGACTGCTGAAAAATACTCCGAGCAGGTTTACAAGGATCGCATTTACAGTACAGCATTCTCTGACTATAATTTCGGCGGTCATCAGTTCAATATTGTTAGTCATAATAAAGAGTTACTTATGACTATTGACTATCGAGTAAAGAACTACAATGTAATTGAATTGATTAGAAGAATCAAACGAAACTTTTTCAACCGATAATTATGGAGTATACAATAAAGTTATATACAGAGGATTATTTTGAGCAATGTGCCGATATAGAACGCTATTTGTGGAAGGAAGACCTCGAAGGTAGAAAAATGCGCTTCGATTGGACTTACCACAAGAATCCAAATTATAATAAGTGCCTTAGTACCATTGCAGTTACTTCAGACAATGAAGTCGTTGGATTTCGAGGTATCTTTCTAAATAAGTTTATAATAGGAGAAAAAAGTGAGGTCGTTGCACAAATCTGCGATACTGTTATTATACCAAGTGCCAGAAAACAGGGACTCTTTTCAAAGATGAATCGTTTTTCTATAGATGTATTACGAAAAGAAGGTATAAAGCTAATTCTTGATACAGGTCCGTCTTGGATACCATACTATGGAAATAAGAAGATTGGCTTTGTAGACCTTATACCTCTTCGCCACATGTACGATTTTTCATGGGGACGTATTCTGAAGGAAAGGCTTTTCGGTTTTCAGGAAAATTTTCACAATACAAGTAATATTGAAATTGTAAAGAGCGGAATTAAATATAAGATAACGGATTCCTTGTCGGATAAGGAGATTCAATCCATTTATGTTCTAGACAGGTCAGGCACAATACACTCGTCTGTTGATTCAGACAATCTGAAATGGCGCATGACAAGAACTAACAAGTTTTATCGATTTGTGCAAGCGTTTGATGCCAATGATGTACTATTATCTTTCTTAATGTTGTCAAGTACAGACTTGAAAGATTTCAATCTTGGGCTTGTTTTATATTCAGATGAAAATTACGTTGAAAAATCATATTATTTCTTTAGAAGATATTGTAGGCCGACAGAGGTACTTGTTTGGAAGCCAGAGGGTGATGTAAGCGAATCAAAACTCCTAAAAAAGTTAGGTTTCTATACGATTCCGTTTTTACATCGCATAAGAAAAACTCCACCATCTCTCGTTTACTCATTACAATGTGATAAAACAGGTGAAATTAATTGGGAAATAAACGGAATCAATGTTCTCAAAGCAAATAGCTGGAATTTAAGAAAATTAGATTTGGATAGTTTTTAATTTATGAACTCAATATCCTCAATAAGATTTATGAACTTTCGATTTTTGGGAGTTTCGTATATCTTTCTTTTAGTTGCTTGTTTGATATCGTCTAGACAGAAGCTTGCACCTGATGTAAGTGTTTTGTCTATGCAGATTATGATGGTAATGACTAGCTTGTTTGTCTTATCAATTAGTCAGAAAATAACTAAAGGTAGCCTTTTGTTCATAATATTTTCTGCACATTTTATAATGAGTGTAGTCATTCGTTTGTTTTATATCGAACATTGGAATGACCCTCTTGGTCCAATTCCTATGGATGCCTTGGACTATCATATGGATGCACTCAAGGCTAGCAGATATTCGCTATCAGATTTCATGAATCTTTGTATAGAAGATCTTGATTTGGATGATTCGGGATTTGCATATATCTTGTATTTTATCTATAGAATGTTCGGAAATAATTTTGGTATACATATGGCACTTTTGGCTAATAGTATAGCCGTCACCATGTTGTGTAATTATACTTATAAAATTGCTAGCTACTATATCAATTCTGAATATTCCAAATTAGTGATTGCTATTTTAGGTACGTTATCCTATTCTGTTGTGACCTCTGCCAATGGTCTTAAGGAGAACTTCTTTACCTTGTTTGTTGTTGGTGCAACCTATTATTCTATTCGTTACTATACAACAAAGTATATTGGTAATTTGTTGATGTTGATTCTTTTTTCTGCATTGACTGTATTATTCCGATTAGCATTCTTGCCAATGTTGATTCTTGCAATTGTATCGGTAAGGTTTGCGAAATATGTAAAACTTAACTTAAGGAACGTATTTATACTAGCATTGTTGTTTGGTGTTTGTATATATATTGGGACAAAACTTACTGCTTATCTGTTGGTAATGAGAGGATTATCTGAAAATGTGTTTAATGATATGCATGCTATGCACTATGCAGACTCTGGCTTGGGAGGAATTTTATCTATGATAGCAAACAGTTTGTTCGCATTTATAGGACCGATTCCTTCATTTGTTTCAACTGCCGATAAAATTTCCTATATTACAATGCCCAATTTTACAGCTTTCATATCCATTCTTTGGGGGTCGCTTTTCATAGGAGGGTTTATCAAGGCAATTAGCAGAAGAGATCATATTTTCGTTATGCTATCAACCATATTGCTCAATAGTCTGATGGTTTTAATGATGTCTTTCTCTTTCGATTTCAGATATCGCTTTGTCGTATTTCCGTTTATAATGATTCTGACTGCTTATGGAATTCAGAACCTAGATGGAAAAGAACTCAAGTTCCATAAGATATACATTGCTGGTATAATGGCAATGATATTGTTTTATAATGTTGCTTTTTAGAAGAGCATATTTACTCTATGAATGTTTTAATAGTCACAAACGTCTATCCGACCGAGGAGCATCCTTATCATGGCATTTTTGTTTATGAACAAGTGCAAGCCATTAAACGATTGCAGCCTGATGTAAACTTTGATGTGTATTATATCAATGGTTTCGGTGATAAGTGGCAATACATGAAATCAATATTTGGTGTCGCAAAGAAAGTCAATAAAGGCAATTACGATTTAGTCCATATCCATTATGGATTGGCAGGAATGTATCATCTCAATCCTTTTGTAAAGCATTTGCCAACGATTACCACATTTCACGGAAGCGATATACAGCCAAAAGGTGGTAATGGAAGATTATCGGTTTTTGTGTCGAGGATTACAGCAAAGAATTCTGATGCAGCCGTTATCCTGAACGATGAAATGGAGTCTCTGATAAAGCCTTATTGTTCAAATACCCACATGGTGCCATGTGCTGTAGATTTGCAAACTTTTAAACCATTGGAAAAGACGGAGACTCATAATAAAGTGCAGATTGTATTTCCAAGTAATCATGAGCGTCAGGTAAAGAATTATTCTCTCTTCTGTGAAACGCTTGAAATTTTGAAGCAGAAGTATCATGTTGATGCAGAGGAACGTGAACTGAAGAATATGACTCGTCAGCAAATTGCACAATTGTATTCAAACTGTGATTTGCTGCTGATGACATCGAAGTCAGAAGGTTCTCCTCAAGCTATAAAAGAAGCTATGTGTTGTAACCTTCCTTGTGTATCAACTCCAGTTGGTGATGTAAAAATGTTGCTTGATGGAGTAAAGGATTGTTTTGTTTCAAAAGAACATAATGCAGAGGAACTTGCCCAATTGGTTACAGAATCGATTTTGCATAAGAAGAATGGCTTGTTGGGAAGAGACAAAGTAATTCAACTGCAATTGGATGAGGATTCGGTTGCAAACAAGATTTATGACTTATATCGTTCTGTAATTAACATTTAGAATAATGTCAAAACTAACCAATACTGTAATGTTCGCCTGTAATCAAGGTGGACATTTCAGTCAGATGATGGCAATGAAGGAGTTGTTCGGCAAGTATGAGTCTGTATTGGTGACAGACAATGTGCGAGCAACCAAGGAAATACTAGCTTTGAAGAACATTGGACATATTGAAATCATGGAGGGTGAGTCTTCACGACGTAAGGAGGTGAAGGATAACGAGAGCGGTAGTCGGTGGTCGTTTCTGGTTGTTTACTTTCAGATGCTTTTTGCCAGTCGAAAAATATGGAAACAGTATCGTCCTAAGGTGATTATCTCTACCGGCAGTAATATTGCCGTACCTCTGTTCATTATTGGCAAACTCCATGGCAGTAAAATTATTTTTATTGAAACTCGTGCTAAGGTGTATGCACGCTCGATGACCGGAATTTTGGTACATAAAATGGCCGATCAAATCTTTGTGCAATGGCCAGAGATGCTTGAACTCTATCCTGAAGCAAAGTATTATGGAACATTAGTATAAGTACACAATTATGGTATTTATAACATTAGGTACACAAGGCAATCAGTTTCCTCGCTGTCTGCGGATGGTGGAGGAACTTATAGATACACTGCATCCCGATAATGAGTTTGTAGTTCAGTTGGGCAATACACACTATGCATCTGATATCATCAAATGTTTGGACTATGTGCCCGAGAATGAGTTTAAGGAGTACATGGCAAAGGCCGATGTGGTGATTAGTCATGCTGGTAGTGGCGCTCTGTTTAGCGCCATACAAAAGGGGAAGAAGTGTATAGCAGTAGCTCGTTTGAAGAAATATAACGAGATGCTGAACGACCACCAAACAGAAATTGTTCGCAAACTTTCTCAAGAGGGGTATATACTGGATGGAACCTATTCTATTGTGGATGCTTGGGAAAAGTTAGATGGGTTTATTCCTCGCGAAAATGATTTCATATGTGAGATTCCTACCGAAGTGGAGAAGTTGCTTAATAAATGGGGCGTAGAACCCAAGAAGTAAATATTATCTTGTTTTATCAATGAATGAAAGTTAAATCCAATTATCTACTATATCTGTAAATCCTCATAAATGAGTTGGTTGTGCTATTTAGAAAAATAGATAGCTACAATTGAATAAGTAAAAAATAAGATATAATGAAAAAAAATGTAAAGAGGCTTTTTGACTTGATATTGGCATTGATTCTGTTCATTCCGGCATCATTGGTATTGTTGTGCGGAATCATCTTTGTGAAGGTGGTGTCGCCTGAGTCTTCGCCTATCTTCAAGCAAGAGCGTGTGGGCTACAAGAACAAGTTGTTTACACTATATAAGCTTCGCTCGATGACTAACGAGCGCGATGAAAATGGTGAGTTGCTGCCCAATGAGGTACGACTGAAGAAGTGGGGCAGAATTGTGCGCAAGACAAATACGGATGAACTCTTCCAAATATGGAATATTCTGAAGGGTGAGATGTCATTTATTGGACCTCGTCCTATCTTGGCCAAAGAAATGTTGGTGATGACCGAGACTGAACAGCAGGAGCGTCAGTCGATGCGCCCCGGTATTACCGGTTGGGAGGCTGTACATGAGGGGGAGTCGGAGAATCGCCGGCAGATGGCTGAGTTTGATCTTTATTATGTGCGTAACTGGAACTTGAAACTAGATTGGTTGGTGTTCTATAAAACCTTTGCCATTGTACTCGGTTTCCAACGTCCTACCGATAGCGTGCGTGCTCCGAAAATGACGGACGATCAGATTGTTGACCAAAAAGGATAAGTAAAGATGGAGATAGGTTCATTTCTTGAGTTACAACTGCCTAAAGGCCGTGAACTCTACAATCAAGAAACTGATATTGCCAGACTGAACACTGGTCGCATGGGTATTTGGCATGCTTTCCGTGTAACCGGATGTAAACGCATTTGGATTCCGATTTACCAGTGTGATTCGATTCGCAAGACTTTTGAGAAGAAGGGTGTGGAGGTGTGTTTCTACCATCAGGACAAAGATTGGAATCCGTTGGATATTGAAGCCAAGGAGGATGATGCGGTATTACTGGTAAACTACTATGGCATCATGTCGAGCAATCGTATGGCCGAGTTGGCTAAATCCTATGAACATACTATTATTGATTGTGCACAGGCGTTCTTTTGCCATCCGGTGGAGGGTGCTTTGATGGTATATTCGTGCCGAAAATTTGTGGGTACTCCTGATGGTGCATACGTTGTTGGCAAGGATGCGCATAAATATGTGGAGGAATATCCGCAGTGCTACAGTTCGGATACGGCAGCTTTCCTCTTGAAGCGAATTGAGTACGGTTGTGAGGGGAAGGGTTATGAGGCACGTAGTTTGAACGAACATCGCATTGATGCCGAGGACTGTATGCGAATGTCGAAACTGACCCGCACGCTGGTGGATGCGGAAGACTATGCCTATAACAAGCAGAAGCGTAAGGGAAATTTTGCCTACGCGCATAAGTGCTTGAGTGGCATCAATAAGGTTGATCCTACTCGTTATATGGATGAGGAGACCATTCCGATGGTGTATCCGTTGGTAGTGGAGGATGATGCATTGATTCAAAAATTGTTTGCGGCCAAGCACTTCCAGGGACACTGGTGGAATTACATCTGCGAGGAACAACCTGTAGAGAGCTTTGAGCACTGGATCAGCCGTTACGTGATTCCGATTACCATTGACCAGCGTTATGGCAAGGAGGAGATTGAGTATCTGGTAAACGTAATCAAGAATAAATAAACTATACAATAATGAATAATCAATACAACGGTCACTTGTGCATAGTGTTTGCACTGGAGCACTATAATCCGCTGAACATGATTCGCGCCTTGGGCGAGAATGGTATCAATCCTGTTTATATCTCGGTGAAGCGTAGATACGAGGTGGCTACGAAGAGCAAATATATCTCGAAGTTACATCGTGTGGACTCGGTAGAAGATGGCTTCCGTTTGTTGATGAAGCAGTATGGTCATCTGGTGGAAGAAACGGGCAAGAAGCCTTATATCGTATTCTCGGACGACAAGTCGGTGGGTTACTTTGATCTGCACTATAATGAGTGGAAGGATAAGTTTATCGCTTACAATGCAGGCTGTACTGGCAGAATCAATGAGTTTATGGATAAGTACGAGATTCAGCAGTTGGCAAAGAAGTATGGCTTCAATGTGCTGGATTCGTATGTGATCAGCAAGAAAGACGAACTGCCGGAGCATCTTTGGTACCCGATTATCACCAAGGACATCTCGCCAAACTCGGGTAGCTGGAAGTCCGATGTGTATATCTGTCAGAGCGAGCAGGAACTCCGTGAAGCTATCGTTAAGATTGAGAGTCCGCTGATTATGATCCAACACTTTGTGGACAAGCAGAACGAAATGGCTCTCGAAGGTTACTGTATTAACAAGGGTAAAGAGATGCAGATTGTGACTGAGATGAAGTGGAAGTACTTGATTCAGGGTTACTACAGCCCTTATCACGACGTGAAGATGTTTGAGGATAAGGAGATGGAAAAGAAACTTCAGGCGATGTTCGAGGAAATCGGTTTTGAAGGCGTATTTGAAGTGGAATTCCTGATTGACAAGGATGGTACATATTATTTTATGGAGACCAACTTCCGTGCTTCGGCTTGGAATCCGACGGGTAAGTTTGCTGGTATGCCTTTACCTTATCTTTGGATCAAGGGTATGGAGAATGGCTGCATTGATCCGGCCGATCGCAAGGAGTTTGAACCTTTTACTAGTATGAGTGAGGTGATCGACTATGCCAAACGTGTGGAAGGCGGTATGTGCTCGCTGCCCGAGTGGCTCCGCGAATTCAAGGACGCCAAATGTGTATATATCTACGATAAGGAGGATTGTGGCCCTTGGGATGAGGTGATTAAGAACTGGGAAAACTTTAAGTAATATGAAGAAAGTGATGCTCGTTGGCGTCGGTGGATACATCGGTGACAAGTTTACAGAATATATAAAAAAGAACTATTCTGACTGGCAGATAGATGCGGTGGATAGTATGAACCGAAAGTGGGCAGAGACTGACTTTCACGGATATGATGCGGTTTATAATGTGAGCGGTTTGGCTCATGCAAATGCACGTCAGGGTAGTGAGGAACAGTATTATGCTGTGAATGGTCAGTTGCCTATCGATATAGCAACTAAAACAAAGAGTGAGGGTGTACCTATGTTCGTACAGATGAGTAGTCAGATTGTGTATGGCGATATGAGCGGATTGGGCGAGGAGAAGATAATCACGGCAGAGACTGTACCGTCTGAGCCTACTATTTATGGCAAGAGTAAGATGATGGCAGAAAGAGGATTACAGAAGCTGCTGGATGATACATTCCAGATAGCTATCATACGTCCACCATTAATCTATAGCGAGTTTGCGCGTGATAACTTTCCCCGTCTGGTGAATTTTGCAAAGAAGATGCCTGTCTTCCCTAAACTGGAAAACAAGCAGAGCATGGTATATGTGGACAATCTTTGTGAGTTGATACGTCTGATTATAGAGAACAATAAGGGTGGTATTTATTATCCGCAGCAGGAGTGCTATATCGAGATTAGTAAGATTGTAGCTGACATTGCTAAGTCTGCGGGTAACAAGATGTGGCAGACTCGCATCTTCAATCCAGTTCTTCGTTTGTTGAGTAAAGTGCCTCAGTTGGATTTTATCCACAAAGTGTTTGGTAGCATTGTGTACGATATGGAGCTGTCGAACCACTTTGACGGCAAATATCGTGTGGTGAGTTACGAGGAGAGTATTCGCAGAATCGCTAATGCGCATATGGTTGTGTAATCCTCGCTTATGCTGATTGAAGAACTGACAGAATACACTCACTTAATCTTGAAACGATAGTTGGTTGACGCATGAACTGTCTCCTATATATAGCTGTTCCTATGGGCAGTTGCCTACTTGTGGTTAGGGACTCGGGTGCGTATGTTTATGTGCTTAGGGGGGCATCAGGTTTCGGATTTAAGAAATACGAAACAAATTATTATGAATTTGAATTAAGTTGAATAGAATAATAGTATGAAATACTTACTTGTAGTTGCTCACCCTGACGATGAAACTCTTGGAGCAGGTGCTTCGATGTGGAAATGGTCACATAATGGTGATATTATTGATGTGTGCATTATGTGCACAGAAGCAAAGGCACGTGCATTCCGTCCAGAGGACAATGAACTTGAGGATGATACGAATGCATCGAATAAGTTCCTTGGGGTGAACAAAATTTATGAGGAGGCTTTCCCGAATATCGAAATGAACACTGTGCCTCACCTGAAGCTGGTACAGTTTATTGAGTCTGCCATCAAGGAGAGTGAGCCGGATGTAGTAATCACGCATCATCCTGCTGATACAAACAACGACCATTTACAGACTTCAATGGCATGTCAGGAGGCTATTCGCCTGTTCCAGCGCAGACCAGAGGTTAAACGTATTAAGGAATTTTGGTATATGGAAGTTCCGTCATGTTCGGAATGGGCTATTAACAGTGCTATGAATTTGTTTCGTCCAAATTGCTATGTGGAAGTGGAAAAGGAGGGGATTGATGCTAAAATAAAAGCATTGTCTATGTATAGAGGTGTGATGCGTCCTTATCCACATCCTCGTTCTGCTGAATACATCTATGGATTGGCGGCAGTTAGAGGTAGTCAATGGGGAGTAAATTATGCGGAAGCATTTGAAATTGTACTACGAACTTATTAAATACATAATAATGATAAGAGATAATAACTAATAGATATATAATAGTTGAAAATCAATATATTATAAATCATTCTCAGAAAACAGCCTTCTCCGGGCTGTTTTCTTTGTTTATGCCCGTCTATATTTTCACCTTTACATCGTTGTCAACGAAACGAGAACTTAAAAAGTAGTTTGATTAAAGATGGTGAAGGAGAAAAATTATGTCTTTATATTAATACCAATATTTTTTCCATAATATTTGAATTTGTATAGTAACTAAAGAAAGTAGTCTTTTTTTCTTGTTATTTGCAAGATTTGCTTACCTTTGCCTATCATTAATACTTGTGAAAATGAATAAACGAGTAGTAATATTATGGGGCTGTCTCTTGTTTTGGGCGGTTTCGCTCATGGCGCAGGATGTGCCGACAGGGGTGGTTACGGCCTTTAACAAAGGGAATTCTCAGGAGCTGAACGGGTATCTGAGTGATAAGGTAGAGCTGATTCTTGAGAACCGCTCAGTCAATGTAGACCGTCAAGCGGCGAAGGAAAAGATGGCTGTTTTCTTTTCCGGTAATCAAGTTAGCGGTTTTACTGTAAATCATCAGGGCAAACGTGATGAGTCCGGTTTTATAATTGGTACTTTGACAACTGCAAACGGAAGCTTCCGAGTGAATTGTTTCTTTAGGAAAGTGGCGAATAAATATGTAATACATCAAATAAGAATAGATAAGACAAATGAATAAGGAAGAAGAATTGATTGACAGGTTGATTGACCTGGCTTTTGCCGAAGATATAGGTGATGGTGACCATACCACCCTTTCGTGCATTCCTGCTACGGCAATGGGCAAATCCAAACTTTTGATTAAAGAAACCGGTATCCTTGCCGGCATTGAAGTAGCCAAAGAGGTGTTCCGCCGTTTCGACCCGACTATGAAGGTGGAAGTGTTCATCAACGATGGCGCCCAAGTGAAACCGGGTGATGTAGCTATGGTTGTAGAAGGAAAAGTGCAGTCTTTGTTGCAAACCGAACGCTTGATGCTGAACATCATGCAACGTATGAGCGGTATTGCCACTATGACCCACAAATATGCCGAGAAGTTGAAAGGTACGAATACCCGTGTGCTTGATACTCGTAAAACTACTCCGGGTATGCGTATTCTGGAAAAGATGGCGGTAAAGATTGGTGGGGGCGTAAACCATCGTATAGGTTTGTTTGATATGATTTTGTTGAAAGATAATCATGTAGACTTTGCCGGAGGTATTGATAAAGCCATTACCCGCGCCAAAGAATATTGCAAAGAGAAGGGGAAAGACCTTAAGATAGAAATAGAAGTGCGCAACTTCGATGAACTGCAACAAGTGCTTGACTTGGGTGGAGTAGACCGCATCATGTTTGATAACTTTACGCCTGAAATGACCAAAAAAGCTGTCGAAATGGTTGCAGGTCGTTATGAAACGGAATCATCCGGCGGTATCACATTCGATACCTTGCGCGACTATGCCGAATGTGGCGTAGACTTTATCTCAGTCGGTGCTTTGACGCATTCCGTAAAAGGACTTGATATGAGTTTTAAAGCATGCTGACAAAGGTAGGAACTGTATTACTGAATAAATAGAAGAGCCTTTCATAAATTTGCCTTCATGAAGCAATTCTTATGAAAGGCTTTTCTGTTAATAATCAATAGATTATCGACAATGGAAAAACAGATGGTGCGTCAGCCCTAAACAGAGGATGTATTTCGGAGTGATAGATGATATAATGGAAATATATGAAAAACATAATTTGGAATAAAGTAAAGACAACTGTCAAAGGTTGGCAAGTAGGGGACTACATCCGGCAGACTTCCATTGTGGTGATTGGTGTACTGATTACTTTTGTCGGCAGTGAGCTGGTTACTCAAAATTCCGAGAAGAAAGATATTCGAGCCACCATGTCGCTGATTAGGGATGAACTGAAAAGCAACCGGGATAATTACGAGAGTATCGTCTCAGAGTTCAGAGAGGATGAACACCTTTCCGGTTTGTTGGTGGAGTATGACCTGAAGCATCGGACGATACCGGAAGATTCATTGATACAGTTCCGCTTTCTTTTGGGGCATATCCGCAGCTTCTATTATAGTCAGAATGCATTGGATATACTTAAAAGTTCCATGTTGATGCAGAAGATTTCAGATAAAGAATTATTGTTGCAGTTGACCGGAATCTATGAAGTATTGGATGGATTCAAGGCGACTATGAATGGCTATTACGATATGAAGGATGAAATTATGGTCCCTTTCCATTTGGCACTGACTGACGAACAGACGAACCAGATAAATCGTGGAGGATATGGGGCATGGGATATCTACTTGTCGGATAGGTCGGTACGGAACTTTGTCAGGGTAGCGAAGAACTATTTCACACCAGACTACATAGAACGCGTGGGAAGACGTATAGACAAGGCAATACAAGTGCTTGAAGAAAGATATGATTTAAAATAAAATGATTATGGCGACAAATCTTTTATAGAATAGATGCACTGGATGTATTGAAAGGTTCTTTATTTCTTTAACTTCTTTTTATAATTAATTCAGCAGCATTTTCAAAGGTGCTGCGTCTAACTAACAAACGACGCGAAGAGGCGTCCGTAAAACGAGCACTGACATTGGAAAATGAGATAGAACTGATAGAGGGCTGCCGGGCAGGAAAAGATTCCGCCCGAAAGGAACTTTACACTCTCTATTCCAAACAGATGTTGGCGGTATGTTACCGTTATACGGGCGATATGGATGCGGCACACGATGTTTTGCATGATGGCTTTATCAAAATCTTCACCCACTTTACTTTTCGTGGAGAATGTGCATTGGGCACTTGGGTGACGAGGGTGATGGTGACACAGGCCATTGACTATCTGCGGAGACAACGCCGTTTTAGCCAATTGGTAGTGAATGAAGAACAGCTGCCCGATGTGCAGGATGAAGCAAGTATTGTAGAAAGCGGAAACCGACTTTCTGAGGAAGTGCTGATGGCATTTGTGGCGGAACTTCCCGACGGATGCCGTACGGTATTCAACTTGTATGTGTTCGAGGAGAAATCGCATAAGGAAATAGCGGAACTGCTCCACATCAAGGAACATTCATCCACCTCGCAGTTGCATCGTGCCAAATGTATGTTAGCGAAAAGAATTAAAGAATATACTGACAATGAACGAAAAAGATGAAATAACCGGATTATTCCGCAACCGCCTGACCGGGGCGGAAATGACGGTGCGTGATGGCTTTTGGGAGAAGTTGCAGGAAGATGTGGCATCTTCGGCTGTAAGTCGGAAGAAGGCTGCCTTTCTTTCTCCCAAATATTATCGGGTAGCGGCTGCTGCATCCGTTCTGTTTGTGTTGGGAGCTGCTTCGGCTGCTTTTTGGTATTTCTCTCCGAAAGAAGAAATAAAGGAGGCTTTTACGCAAGTGGCTGCTTTGACGCCGGAAGGCAGTTTGAACGGTGATGTGGTACAGGAGTCTTTCCCCTCCATACATCAGGCAACTCCGGCAGCGCAGAAACCCGGTATAAAGCAGCCTGCCAACGGAATTCTTGCAGGTATGGCTACCCAATCGGAAGATGAAAATGAATCTGTCTCCGTGAGGCTTTCTATCACTATCAGACAACGAGTACAGACCGGTGGCGGTTACTTCAATAACAATACTGTTTCACACAACGGCAATCCTTATCAGAATACCACCACTCAGGGTAATTCCGATTCTGATATTTTCCCGTCCGTTTCTGCGGAAGAAGAACCGGAAGATGCTCTTTTAAAATATCAGAAATCACGAAAGTGGGCTTTGAAAGCAGCTTTGGGGACTTCTCTTCCTAAAGGAGACTATAATATGCCGCTGACGGCCGGAGTTACAGTAGAACGCAGTCTGAACAATTGGCTTGCATTGGAAACGGGTGTACAGTACAATCGTCTGCATGCCGACCGTACGCTGCATACTTTAGGTATTCCGGTAAAACTGAACATGACACTGGCAAGCATTTCGAAAGTCGATTTGTATGCCACCATAGGAGGAACTGCCGAGAAATGTATTGCCGGCGCTCGGGATAATGGTTTTGATGCGGAACCTGTTCAACTGTCAGTTGCGGCAGGTATAGGGGTTCGTTATAAATTGAATGACCGTTTTGCCTTGTTTGCCGAACCTTCGGTTTCTCATCATTTCGATACAGACTCCGACACCAGAACCTTGAGGACTGAACGCCCCGTGAATTTGAATCTTTTGTGCGGATTGCGTATGACTTATTAACCTTAAATGCTGTACAACAAAATGAGTACTTTCTATAAAATATATAAATATGGGTATGTGATACTCGCAATGGTATGTTGCCTTTCGCTTGTATCTTGTGGTGAAGAGTCACTGGATTATAATCATCCGGACGTAGAGTTGTTTGTAAAACAACTGAGGGCGGGAAAATATTCTACTCAAAGTCCGGAGGGACTGAGCAATGTTCCTAAGTTTGCCAAAGAGGACATTGAGGAACTCTTGAAGTACGCAGAGGATTTGACGGTAATACCTTCTTTCCCGTTGGCTCCCGTTTCTTATTCGGCAGGTGGAAAATTGCGGTTGGGTGAATGTATCCTATGGACGGTAGAAACAATTCGTTTGGGACATAATGCTTCAATGGGGTGCAAAATGGTACATGTTGATGCCGAGAACTATGAAGGCATTTACTTTTTGACTGATGAAGAGGTCTTGGATGCAGCCGCTCGTTACCGTCGCTGGTGGGAGGGCAGGAAATATCCGCGTACCATGTGGACTATTGACCCCTGTTATGACGAACCGCTCTGTGGAAGTGGTTATATGTGGTGGTGAGGCTCTGTTGGATGAGGTATGAAGTGTAAGGTATAAAGTATAAGGAATTAATCGGGTGAAATATATTATTCTCTTTTTAGGGCTGCTATGTACGGTAGCCTTCCCTCTTTACGCTCAAGAGTGGACTCCGCAGGACTCTTTGCGTTTGCGCCAATTGCTGAATGGAGAGGGAGAGGTGAAATTGAATCCGGACGTATTGAAGGAGATAGGTATTGAATCTCCTTTAGGTTCTCAGAAAATGGAGGAAACTAAATCATGGCTGGATTTTGACGCATCTTTGCCTGCAGTACCTCAGATGCCGGAGAAAAAAGTCGTGCTGACTCTGCGCCCATATACAGCCAACACCAAATACAACTGGGATCCGGTTTATCAGAAAAAGATTACAGTAAATAAGAATACATGGCGGGGCAATCCGTTCTATGAATTGACAAAACTCAAAATCTATACAAACTGGGCTAAACGCCCGTTAGATGCCGGACCGCGTGAAAGTCTGGAACAGATAGAAGCTACCGGACTACGCTATATGGTGACCGAACGTGCCAATAATATGGCGGTAGGTAGCTGGAGAGGTGTTGGCGGCGGTGGAATCTCCGGTGACTTTATGCGTCCTTTTACAAAAGAGTTTTGGAATTGGAAGGCTGCCAAGCGCCGTGCGCGTACATTGGAAGTATTAAAAAACTATGGTGATTCTATTAGCGCCCGCCGTAAAGACGCAATTATAAAATAGAGGTATCTTTTTTTTAATTTTTTAAATATCGAACTTTATCTCTCTTATTCTTGTTCATAAAGATAAACCTTTAAAGGATAAATAATGGATAGAATAACTTCTCTGTTTGGGATAAAGTATCCCATCATACAAGGTGGTATGGTGTGGTGTAGTGGCTGGCGATTGGCGTCGGCAGTGAGTAATGCTGGTGGTTTAGGCTTATTGGGGGCAGGTTCCATGCATCCCGAAACTTTACGTGAACATATACAAAAGTGCCGTGCGGCTACGCATCATTCATTTGGAGTGAATATTCCTTTGATGTATCCTCAGATAGAAGAAATCATGCAGATTGTGGTCGATGAAGGAGTACGCATCGTGTTTACATCTGCCGGCAATCCTAAGGCATGGACCGGGTGGTTAAAGAAACACGGCATTACGGTAGTGCATGTTGTTTCGTCATCCCGGTTTGCTATGAAGGCTGAAGAGGCCGGTGTAGATGCTATTGTTGCCGAAGGCTTTGAAGCCGGCGGGCATAACGGGCGTGAAGAGACAACTACTCTGTGTTTGATACCGGCTGTATGTGCGGTTACTGCATTGCCATTGATTGCGGCTGGCGGCATTGCTACCGGCGAAGCGATTCTTGCGATGCGTGCATTGGGAGCTGAGGGTGTTCAGATAGGTACACGGTTTGCTTTAACGGAAGAGAGTTCAGCCAGTGAGGTATTTAAAGAATATTGCCTGCATCTGAAAGAGGGCGACACCCGTTTGTTGTTAAGGAAATTATCTCCGGTACGTCTGGCTCGCGGTAATTTTCAGCGGGCGGTGATGGCAGCTGAGGCTGTTGGAGCTACTGAGGATGAATTGCGTATTCTCTTGTCGAGAGGACGTGCCAAACGCGGTATCTTTGAAGGAGACCTTGAAGAAGGTGAGCTTGAAATAGGACAGGTTTCCGCCTTGCTCCATGAGAAAGGAATACAAACGGTTGCGGAAGTAATGAATGAACTGGTAGCGGGTTATCAGCGGGCGTGCGCAGATAGAGATTTACTAAAACAATGGGGAAGATTTAGTAAATCGTTGCCGGAGATTTAGTAAATCGTCGGGTACGTTTTAGTAAAGTTAGAAAAGATATTGCCTATAATGAAAAATCCTTTTGATGTACATCATACCGGATTTTCATTATAGGCAAAATTATATGGCAAGCCTGTCTTTATCCTTTAGGGGGAGTATTTTTCGTAGAAGAAGATGCGACGCTCTCGCTTGCGGCTGCCGAAGCAGTTGTTCCGGCAGTCACTGTGGCAGTTTTACCCGCAACTTGCGCGGCCGGTTGTTCTTCCCAATGGAACGGCTCAAAAGTCGAATTCGGATCAACCCAGCTCGGCTTCTTGGAAGCGTAGATGATGAACGGAGCAATCACTACAATAAGCGCACCGATGATAAGTACGGAGAACCATACGGTATTGCTACCGGTAGAAATCTGGCTGGGCGGGATGAAGCTCAGTACGAATGCGAGCAATGAGCCGCAGAAACCGAGGCCGCCTACAAGCCACATCAAACCATTGCCGCCTTTACCGATACGGAACGGACGGTTCAGCTTTTTCATCTTATAACGCAATACGATAGCTCCGGAGAACATCAGCATATACATAATGAGGTAAAGAACTACCGTCAGCTGCGAAAGAATCTGATAGAAACTTTGTACCGAAGGCATCACTACGAACAGAAGGCTTAGTATGGTTACAGCGCCGCCTTGCACGAACAGAATGTTCTTTTGTACACCCAGCTTGTTTGTTTTCTGGAAGAACGGAGGCATATAGCCGGCTTTACCTACGGCAAAGATACCTTTGGACGGACCGGCAACCCATGTCAATACACCTGCCAGTACTCCGAACGCCAGTGCGATGGCTATAATCGGTGACAACCAGGAAGCATGGATATAGCGGAAGTAATTATCGAAGCCTACCAGCAAGCTTTGCGTAAGGCTGATATCCTTGGCGGGGATAATGACGCCCAAAGCGAATGTACCCAACACAAAAATAAGAACCGTAATCAGCGCGCCGATAAATACGGCTTTCGGATAGTTTTTGGACGGATTGTTGACATCCTTTACGTGAATACCGCCCATTTCCATACCTGCATAAAAGAGGAAGATACTTGCGGCAAGCACCACGTTGTCAAAGTTCGTCAAGTCTGGGAAGAAGCTACTATGGAAATCCATATTGGAATGTCCGCCTGTGGCGAGGTAAATAATACCGAGGACTATCAGCAATCCGGCAGGGATGATTGTACCTACCAAACCGCCCACTTTGGCTACTTTTCCTACCCAGCTCATACCCTTTAGGGAGATGAACGTTGCCAGCCAGTAGATAACGAGCACCACAACCAGCGTATAATACTTGTTGTTTGCCAACGCCATGTCGTGCACGTCATTCATGCCGATGAAGGCAATAGATACGGCACCGAACGTTAATACTGTAGGATACCAGATTGTACTTTCAATCCACTGTACCCAGATGGCAAGGAAGCCGAGCTTTTTTCCGTAGGCTTCACCTACCCAGCGGAATACACCGCCTTGTTTGTCTTGAAACATAGCAGCCAATTCCGCAGCGACGAGTGACGTCGGGATAAGGAAGACTATGGCTGCAAATAAGTAATAGAAGGCCGAACTCATTCCGTACACGGCCTCGGCAGGTAGTCCGCGCAGGGATACTACTGCCGTTACATTCATGATGGCCAGCGTAAACACGCCCAGCTTCACAGTTTGTTTAATATTTGCCATAAGTTAAGGTTTTAGGTGAAAAAAATATAAGTAAGTGTTGAAATTTAATTTATATCAAGAGCATCTGTCATTCAGAGCGTAGCGAAGAATCTCTTCTCTGTGTATACATCAAGAGAGTAGATTCTTCGCTACGCTCTGAATGACAGATAGTATAAGCTAATTATGTATATTCACTTATAAGGAAAAATCGTGGCTTTATCAATTAAGGAGTGGTGTTTGCAGGTTCCTGTTTCCGTTCTGCCTTTTTGTAATAGTCCTGTTTTTCCTTGTTACGTCTCTCTACCAGACTCGTTACATATACTGTGAAAATGGGAAACATCATCATGCCCAACGCTGCCAGTAGTACGGACAGCACCCGTCCTGTGACGGTGACCGCTATAATATTGGAACCTACCGTAGTTACATCCATGAATGCCCACCACAAAGCATCGCCATAGCCCGCAACCAAAGGGTTGGTTCCGTGCTCCATGACGTAAAAGGCGAGACTCGAAAAATAGACGGTGGCCAACAGCATTGTCAGATAAGATACGAACAAGCCCGATGCGCGGTTATACGTCAGCCAACCCACCACGATAGCCATAGCATAGCCTCCCCTTACCAACGGGATGAAACGCAGCATATAGGTGATTTCGGGTGAGAAAGTCCAGCCCATATAGGCTATAATGTTCTGATAAGGAATAGCTACCAGCAGAAAGATGAAATGTGTGGCAACATAACGTTTCTTGTTTGTTGCCAAAATCCATTCCAGCACAAAGTCTGCCAGGAACAATGCGCAAATCCATAGCTGTACTTCCATATACACCGATTGCTCGTAGAAAGGGATGCCTTTGAACGTATCGATGGAGATGCTGATGACCAAGAATAGCGAAAGTAGCAGGATGATGATATGCAGTATGCCGTATATTCCTTTTTTTCGCAAAACGAAGTCTGATAGAGCCATTTTCATTATTCTACAATCGTCACATTGTCACCGTTGAATACGCCCAGACCAAGTTTGTTCATGATAAACTTGATAGCCAGTTGAGCCTTGAAGGAGTTACCGGCTTCGTCCAATGGGGGAGCGAAAGCGGAAACACCCATTACGCCGGGCAATACGGCCATTACGCCACCGCCCACACCGCTCTTGGCTGGTATGCCGGCTGTGTACATCCAGTCTCCTGAGTGTTCGTAGAAACCTACGGTGGAAATCATTGAAGTGATTTTCGGTGCGAGCCCGGCTTCAAATACGCTTTGTTTGGTGACGGGGTTAACACCGTTGTTGGCAATCGTTCCGGCTGCAATACCCAATTGCTCGGCTGTGATACCCAGTGAACATTGGCGGGTATAAAGGTCGAGCGCCAAATCCGGATCGTCGTAAATCCGATTGTAGTTCTTTAATAACCAAGCAATGGAGCGGTTGTTGAAATTTGTGGCCGTTTCCGATTTGTATAACTCATCAATAAGTTGTGGAGCGGAGCCGCACAGTTCAGTAATATTTTGCACAATGGCATCCCATTTCTTGTTTGGGTTTCCTATCGGTTGCACCATAGAGCAGGCGGAAATAGCGCCGGCATTTACCAATGGAGTGGAAGGATGGTCATTCTCCAGCAGAATGGCAATAATAGAGTTGAACGGCAGGCCGGTGGCGTCAGCGCCAATCATATCCAGTACTTTCTGTGCACCGTACTGTCGCAGGATAAGTATGGCAGTATGCACTTTTGAGACTGATTCTATTCCGAAGCGGTAATCCGTATCACCAATGTTGATAGTCTGTCCGTTCATCAGGCAAATGCTGAGGCCGAATAACTCGGAGTCTATGTTGGCAAGGTACGGAATATAATCCGCGTTTTTGCCGCCTGTTTGTCCTTTCACCTCATTGTAGGCTGTTTGGGCAACTTCTTTTATTTGAGAAATTGATATTTTCTTTTCCATATTTATGTATATATAACGTGATAGAGTGATAAAAGGTGATAGAGCAATACCACACTATCACCTTATTACTTTACTACTTTATTACTTTTTGTGACGTTTTCCGCCGTGATTGAAGATTTTGCTTTCTACCGGCAGATTCTTGTCCTGTGCCATACGGGTAGGAGTGGGATAATCCAGTTTCTCCAGTTCGGCAATGGCATTCTTGATGTCGCCCAGCAGCATATCTGCCATGTCGCGGCTGAATCCCTGACGGACTACGACACGCATCACTACATAATCTTCCAGTTTGGCAGGAAGTGTATAGGCAGGAACCATCCAGCCATGTTGTGAAAGCTTGTCTTGCAAGTCGTACAGAGTCCATTTTGCAGTCTTTGCATACTCCGGTTTCAAGTACCAGATGAACAGCGGGTTTTCCACTTCATTGGAGTAGTTTACGAACGGAGCCATTTTACCGATTTCATCATGGATATACTTGGCGATTGTGAGTGAATTGTACTGTACTTCTTTGTAACCTTGGAATCCCAAGCGGATAAATTGGTAGTACTGTCCTAAAATCTGTGCGGCAGGACGGGAGAAGTTCAAACCGACCTGAGTGATGTTAGCGCCAAGATAGTTTACGCTGAATGCCATCTCTTCGGGCAGATATTCTTTGCCTTTCCAGCAAACCCAACCCAGACCGGGATAGACCAAGCCGAACTTGTGACCGCTGACACTGATGGAAAGCACCCATTTCAAACGGAAGTCCCATTTCTTTTCAGGATACAGGAACGGGAGGATGAAACCGCCGCTTGCAGCATCTACGTGGATAGGAATGTCGTAGCCGGTCTTGGCATTGTATGCGTCGAGTGCTTTGTCAAGCGCTTCAACGTCGTCATTCAGTCCTGTCCATGTAACACCTTGGATGGGTACGATACAGATAGTATTCTCATCACACATTTTCAGAGCTTCTTCGGGGTCGAGCGTGGTCTTGTCAAGAGTCAAAGGCACTTCACGCATTTCAATCTGCCACAGCTGGGCGAATTTTTCCCACACCACCTGGAAACCGGTTGAGATAACAAAGTTAGGTTTGTCGAACGGCTTGCCTTGAGCCTGACGTTTCTTGCGCCAGCGCAGCCATGCAGCCACACCACCCAGCATACATGCTTCTGAAGAACCGATGGCGAGAGCACCTGTTTTCCAAGTGTCTTTTTCCGGAGAGTTCCATAGATTGGCAACGATGTTGATACATTTACCGTTCATTACAGCGATGCGGGGATACTCGGTTTCGTCGATGTAGTTGATGTTGATAGCTTCGTTCATCAACTTGGTTGCATATTCGTCCATATAAGTCGTGACGAACGTAGCCAGGTTCAGACGGGGCTGAGTCTGTGCAAAAGTTTCATCCTTCACCATTTGGTAGGCAATCTCCGGAGTGGTAGGTCCTTCGGGAATTTTTTCTACCGGTGAGGGTTGCAACATTCGGTTCGAACCGAACACCTCGGTCTTTGCATCTCCTTTTCTGAAATTTAAATCTTTCATATAACTATAAGTTTTTAAAGGTTTAGGCGGCGGGGACCTTCCCCGTCGAATTTTCCACAACAACGACCCTCACGAAAGAAAGTTTCGCCGTTTTACATTATTTGGCGTTTATTAAAAGGGCGGGGGAGGCGTGTTAATTAGGAGTTGGAGGAGTTAAAGGAGTTATCACTTCCCCTGTTCGAACATTCTGTTGCATCGCTTGTTTTCCTTCAACTAACTAACCCACTTTTGAATTATGAAAATTAATACCGGACAAGGAACCATTCCTCTTATTACGCTTATAGGCATTTGGTCTGTTTCTGCACTGACTTCATTGCCGGGCTTGGCTGTTTCGCCTATTTTGGGAGAACTTTCCACTATTTTTCCCCATGCCACAGAGTTGGATATACAAATGTTGACTTCTTTACCTTCCTTGCTTATTATTCCTTTTGTATTATTGGCAGGTAAGTTGGCGGAGAAACGAGATTTTATCCGTTTACTGAGGGTAGGGCTTTGGCTGTTTGCTGCAAGCGGAGTTCTTTATTTGTTTTCTTCCAAGATGTGGCAGCTGATGGCTGTCAGCGCTTTGCTCGGTATCGGATCAGGATTGATTATTCCGCTTTCTACGGGATTGATTTCCCGGTATTTTACAGGGGAGTATCGTGTCAGGCAGTTTGGATATAGTTCTGCCATAACCAATATGACGCTGGTGGTGGCTACGGCTGTAACGGGTTATCTGGCGGAAGTACACTGGCGTTTGCCTTTTGTTGTATATCTGTTACCGTTGGTTTCTTTGGTTCTTTCGGCTTATTTAAAGAAGGATACGGCTTCGGTAACAATCAGGCAGGCATCGGCTACTGTTTCTTCCATAAAGTCCGTACCTGTTATTTCCGGTAAATACGGTATACACGTACGCCATCTTGTCCAGCTAATGTTGTTCTACGGACTGGTTACGTACATAGTTCTTGTGGTTACTTTTAATTTACCTTTCTTAATGGAAGCACATCACTTTTCAAGCGGTAATTCAGGGCTGATGATTTCTCTGTTCTTCCTTGCCATTATGGCTCCGGGATTTATGTTGGATAGTGTAGTGAAGCTTTTGGGGAATAAGACCAAACTTTATAGCCTCTTGGCTATTGCTGCAGGATTGCTGTTGATGTGGATTTCTCCTACGGAATGGCTCATTGTACCGGGATGTATTTTAGTCGGCTTGGGATATGGCATCATTCAACCTTTGATTTATGATAAGACAGTTGATACTGCCATCCCTCAGAAAACGACACTTGCCCTTGCTTTTGTAATGGTGATGAATTATCTTGGCATACTGTTGTCTCCTTTCATCACAGACTTTTTCCAATGGGTATTCCACACCAATTCCCAAGAGTTTCCGTTTGTTTTCAATTTGTGCATCACGGCATTAGCTATGTATTGGGCGTATGCGAAGAAAGAAGAATTTTTGTTTAATGATTGAGATAGTGGATAGAAAGTTACATTCAGATTTAAAGTTGTATTCGGATTTAAAGTTGCATTTGCATTTAAAGTTGTATTTACATTTAAAGTAGCATTTGCATTTAAAGTTGTATTTATTTTGAGACTACATTTAGGTTACTAAAGCCTGAAAGGCTTTAATCTCCAAGCCCTGGGCAACGCCCAGGGTCTGAAAAGGCCTTCTACCTCTTTTCGCCCTGTAAGGGCAGAAGACTTGTCTATCTTTCTTCTGCCCTTACAGGGCGCAATGTTAATCAAATATATATATATACCCGGGGTGTTACCCCGGGCTTGGAGATAGAAGGCTTTCAGCCTTGGGTTGCGCTGTTATGTTGAGTCATAACTCACCATTCATAAATTGTGAATTATAAATTATGAATTATAAATTGTGAATTATGAATTATGAATTATGAATTATGAATTATGGATTATGAATGAGGTATTTCCTCATACCTCATTCCGAACACATCTGCCACCGCCTTATATGTTACTTTCCCCTCTACCACATTCAGTCCCAAAGCCAATGCCGGATCATCTTTACAAGCCTGTTTCCAACCTTTGCAAGCCAATGCTACCGTATAAGGTAGTGTTGCATTAGTCAGCGCCATGGTAGAAGTAAATGGTACAGCACCGGGAATATTGGCTACTGCATAGTGCACAATACCGTCTATAACATACGTCGGTTCGCTGTGGGTAGTGGGATGAGACGTTTCGAAACAACCGCCTTGGTCAATGGCGACATCCACAAGCACAGTTCCGGGTTTCATCATTTTCAGCATATCCCTTGTGATGAGGTGAGGCGCCTTATCGCCGGGGATGAGTACGGAACCTATTACCAAATCTATGGTAGGCAGTTCCATTTTGATATTGTGGAGCGAAGAATAAAGCGTTTTTACATTCTTGGGCAATACCTCGCTGAGATAGCGCAGGCGTGGCAGGTTGACATCCGTAATCATTACTTCGGCACCCATTCCCGCGGCCATTTGTGCGGCATTGGTACCGACTACGCCACCACCTAAAATGAGTACGCGTGCGGGGCGGACACCCGGTACGCCCCCCATCAGCTTTCCTTTTCCACCTTGCGGTTTTTCCAGAAAACGGGCTCCTACTTGGGTAGCCATGCGTCCTGCCACTTCGCTCATAGGAGTAAGCAATGGCAAGGAATGGTCTTCTTTCTCCACGGTTTCATAAGCGATACATACAGCACCGCTTTCAATCATGGCTTCGGTCAGTAATTTATCGGCTGCAAAGTGGAAATACGTGAATACCACTTGTCCCTTCTTAATCAGTTTGTACTCCGGTGCAATAGGCTCCTTCACCTTGACAATCATGTCGGCTATGGCATAAACGTCTTCAATGGCAGGCAGGATTTGTGCACCTACGGCGATGTAGTCATCGTCAGAGAACCCGCTGTTTGCGCCGGCAGTAGCCTGCACATACACCGTATGACCTTTTTTCACCAACTCGGCTACTCCGGCAGGGGTCATTCCTACACGGTTCTCGTTGTTTTTGATTTCTTTGGGTACTCCGATAATCATAATGTCATCTGTTAATGGTTAAACATGCTGCAAGATAGCGATTTCTCTGTCTCATTGTCATTCAGTATCAGGTGTTTTACAACAGAAAATACCTGATTATTTATAGGGTAAGACGGTAGGATTATGCTTTTTTGTTTAGGCGGAGAAAACTATTCTTTTTATATTTGCATTCATTAAAAAATAAGATATGATTTGTAAGAATATAAAACACTCTATATTTCTCTCTGTTTTGTTTTTCGTTGGCAGCGCACAAGGCGGGTATGCACAAGATGCGCCCGATATGGAAGCTGTACCGGAAATGCAGACAGCATCTTTTATTCCCCCTTTTGATTTCCCTATCGTTTTCTCCGGTAATTTCGGTGAGATACGCGCCAACCATTTTCATGGCGGACTGGACTTCAAGACCGGCGGGGCTATTGGTAAGCCGGTGCGTGCTTTGGCAGACGGATATATCTCACGCATCCGTGTGACGCACGGTTCGGGCTATGTGCTCGATGTGGATTATGACAACGGCTATTCCACTATCAACCGCCACCTCAGCGCATTTGTAGGCGATATAGCCCGGAGGGTGAAAGATTTGCAATATGAAAAGGAGAGCTGGGAAGTGGAGATTGCTCCCGAACAGGGAGAATATCCGGTAAAGGCGGGGCAGGTGATAGCCCTTAGCGGCAATACGGGCTACTCTTTCGGTCCTCACCTGCATCTGGATATGATTGAGTCGGCAACAGGAGACTATGTTGACCCGCTGCCTTTCTTTATGAAGAAAGTGAAAGACAATACCGCCCCTCATGCCGAAGGCATCATCTTGTTTCCGCAGCCGGGCAAAGGTGTAGTAAACGGAAAACAGATACATCAGACCTTCCCTGCAAATCCCGTAAAACCTATCACAGCTTGGGGACTGATAGGTGCGGGAATTCGTGCCTATGACCACATGGACGGAGTAGGCAACCGTTACGGTGTGCATACCGTGATTCTCGAAGTGGACGGTGAGGAAGTGTTTCGCAGTGTGGTAGACCGTTTTGCCTACGAGGAAAACCGCTATATCAATTCATGGACGCATGGTCAGTATATGAAGTCATTCATCGAACCGGGCAACCGTCTGCGTATGTTGCACGCTTCCAATGGCAATCGAGGACTGATAGAAATCAACGAAGAACGTCCTTATCGTTTTGTGTACACTTTAAGCGATGTGTTAGGCAACACCTCGAAAGTCCGTTTTACCGTACAGGGGAAGAAAACCGACATCCGTCCCGTGGAACATCGTGAAAAGTATGCTTTCAAATGGGATAAGACCAATTATCTTCAAGAACCCGGTTTGGAACTGGTTGTACCGCGCGGAATGCTGTACGATGATGTTTGGCTGGACTATTCCGTGCGTGCCGATAGCGGGGATGTGGCTTTCACTTACCGGTTGAATAATACACGTATTCCCTTGCACGGAGCCTGCGAAATGCGTATCGGCTTGCGTCGCGACCGACTGGAAGATAAATCGAAATATTACGTTGCCGGTGTTACGGCACGGGGCGGAAAGTATAGCATAGGGGGTACTTATAAGGACGGCTTTATGAAAGTCCGTATCCGCGATTTGGCTACTTATACGGTGGCTGTCGATACCGTACCGCCGGAGATTACTCCGCTCAACCCTCAGCAGTGGGGGCGTACGGGACGCATCGTCTTTAAAGTCAAGGACAAGGAGACGGGAATAAACAGCTACCGCGGAACGATAGACGGGAAATATGCTCTGTTCGGCAAGCCCAACTCCATTAGCGGCAATTTGGTTTGCGAACTCGACCCGAAACATATAAAGAAAGGTGGCAAGCATACTGTGGAAATGACCGTAACCGACGGTTGTGGCAATCAAACCACGAAGCAGTTCCATTTTGTATGGTAGCTCTTCATTTATAGCAAAGCATTATTAAATAAACTATATAATAACAGAAGTATGAAAAGATTAACTTTCTCCGTCATGTTAGTGGTGGCAGCTGTGGCAAACGCATTTGCTTGTACCAACCTCATTGTGGGTAAGAACGCCTCTACGGACGGTTCTACAATTGTTTCCTATTCTGCCGACTCCTATGGATTGTTCGGCGAGTTATATCATTATCCCGCAGGTATGCACAAAAAGGGTACATTGATTGATGTGCACGAGTGGGACACCGGCAAGTATCTCGGCCAGATAGAGCAAGCACGCCAGACCTACAACGTCATCGGCAATATGAACGAATTCCAGCTTACTATCGGTGAGACGACCTTTGGCGGCCGTCCCGAATTGGCAGACACTACCGGTATCATCGATTATGGAAGCCTGATTTACCTCGGCCTGCAACGTTCCCGTACCGCCCGAGAAGCCATCAAAGTGATGACGGAACTCGTACAGGAATACGGCTATTACAGCGGCGGCGAGTCATTCACCATCGCTGACCCCAATGAAATCTGGATTATGGAGATGATAGGCAAAGGTCCCGGTGTGCGCGGCGCCGTATGGGTGGCTGTCCGCGTACCTGATGATTGCATCTCCGCACATGCCAACCAAAGCCGCATCCACCAGTTTGATATGAACGACAAGAACAACTGTATGTATTCTCCCGACGTCATATCCTTTGCCCGTGAGAAAGGCTATTTTGACGGAGTAAACAAAGATTTCAGTTTTGCGAATGCCTATGCGCCTCTCGACTTTGGCGCTCGTCGTTATTGCGAAGCCCGCGTATGGAGCTACTTTAATATGTTTACCGCCCGTGGCAACGAGTTCTTGCCTTATATACAGGGAGATACCGACACCCCGATGCCGCTTTTCGTGAAGCCCAACCGTAAAATCTCCGTACAAGATGTAAAGAATGCCATGCGCGACCATTACGAAGGTACTCCTCTCGACATCAGTAAGGATTTTGGTGCAGGACCGTATCATACTCCCTACCGTCTTTCTCCTCTTTCATTCAAAGTAGGCGATAAGGAATACTTCAACGAGCGTCCCATTTCTACACAGCAGAGCGGTTTTGTGTTTGTGGCGCAGATGCGTTCCACTTTGCCCGATGCTATCGGCGGTGTATTGTGGTTCGGTACGGATGATGCCAACATGACGGTATTCACTCCCGTATACTGTTGTACGGATAAAGTGCCCGTATGCTATTCGCGCGTAGACGGTGCGGACTACATCACTTTCTCATGGAACTCTTCTTTCTGGATTTTCAACTGGGTTTCCAATATGGTATATCCTCGTTACGACCTTATGATTGGTGATGTACGTGCCACGCAGAACGAACTCGAAACCACTTTCAACGATGCGCAGGAAGGCATTGAATCCGTTGCCGCCAAACTTCTGGAGAAAGACCCGGCTAAAGCGAAAGCATTCTTGACAAACTATACCAATATGACGGCACAAAGCACTTTCGACACATGGAAGCGGCTGGGGGAATTCATTATTGTGAAATATAATGACGGTGTTGTCCGTAAAATGAAAGACGGAAAGTTCGAGCGCAACGCTATCGGCCAGCCTGCCGGCGTGGTTCGTCCGGGTTATCCGAAGGAATTTTTGGAAGAATATGTAAAACAAACGGGCGACCGCTATAAAATGCCTGATTGATTAGGATATTTGAACTTATTCTTTTACATTTGTGACTCAACAAAAAAATGAAGTATTAACCTTTAATATAAAAATAGTCTTATGGAAAATCAAGAACTGATTAAACAGGTAACTGAGAAAGCCGAAAAATGGCTTACCCCGGCTTATGATGCCGAAACTCAGGCTGAAGTGAAAAGAATGTTGGAAAATCCAGATAAGACCGAACTGATAGAATGTTTTTATAAAGACTTGGAATTCGGAACAGGTGGCTTGCGCGGCATCATGGGTGCAGGCAGCAACCGTATGAACATCTATACAGTAGGCGCAGCTACCCAGGGACTGGCAAACTATCTGAACAAATGCTTCAAGGACAAAGAGCAAATTTCCGTAGTAGTGGGTCACGACTGTCGTAACAACAGCCGCAAGTTCGCTGAAATCTCGGCCGATATTTTCTCAGCAAACGGCATCAAGGTTTATCTTTTCGACGATTTGCGTCCTACTCCGGAAGTTTCCTTTGCTATCCGTCACCTCGGTTGCCAAAGCGGTATCAACCTGACTGCAAGTCACAACCCGAAAGAATACAACGGCTACAAAGCCTATTGGGATGACGGTGCACAGGTACTTGCTCCGCACGACACTGCCATTATCGATGAAGTGAACAAAGTAACTGTTGAGGACATCAAGTTCCAAGGCAACAAGGATTTGATTCAGATTATCGGTGAAGACATCGACAAGATATACTTGGATAAAGTTCACACTCTTTCCATTGACCCGGAAGTGATTAAGCGTCAGAAAGACCTCAGCATCGTTTATACTCCGCTTCATGGTGCAGGCAGAACGCTTATTCCCGCTTCTCTGAAAGAATGGGGCTTTGAGAATGTACACTGCGTGCCCGAGCAGATGGTGAAGAGCGGTGACTTCCCGACAGTGATTTCTCCGAACCCTGAAAATGCGGAAGCCCTTTCTATGGCTATCGAACTTGCCAAGAAGATTGATGCGGACATCGTAATGGCAAGTGACCCGGATGCCGACCGCGTAGGTATGGCTTGCAAGGACGATAAAGGCGAATGGGTGCTGATTAACGGTAACCAGACTTGCTTACTCTTCTTATATTATATTATCAAGAACCGTATCGCCACAGGCAAGATGCAGCCTACGGACTTCATTGTGAAGACCATTGTGACTACCGAACTTATCAAGGCCGTTGCCGATAAGAATAAGATTGAAATGCTCGATTGCTACACAGGCTTCAAGTGGATTGCACGTGAAATCCGCCTGCGCGAAGGCAAGCAGCAATATATCGGTGGCGGTGAAGAAAGCTACGGTTTCCTTGCCGAAGATTTCGTTCGCGATAAAGATGCCGTTTCCGCTTGTTCACTGTTGGCAGAAATCTGCGCTTGGGCTAAAGACCAGGGCAAGACGTTGTATGACATCCTGATGGACATCTATGTAGAATATGGTTTCTCTAAGGAAACTACCGTCAATGTAGTGAAGCCGGGCAAGAGCGGTGCAGATGAAATCAAGGCTATGATGGATAATTTCCGTGCCAATCCGCCGAAAGAAATCGGTGGCTCTGCCGTTTCTTTGATTAAGGACTACAAGACTCTGAAAGCTACCGATGCCAAAGGCAACGCAACCGACTTGGATATGCCCGAAACATCCAACGTTCTTCAGTACTTCACAGAAGACGGTACGAAGATTTCTGTTCGTCCTTCAGGTACGGAACCTAAGATTAAGTTCTACATTGAAGTGAAGGGTGAAATGGGATGTTCCAAATGCTACGGCAATGCAAACGCTGAGGCTGAAAAGAAAGTGGAAGCAGTGCGCAAATCACTCGGTATCTAAGAAAGCCTGACTCTTTATATGGAAAGGTGCAAGTGGCGGAAAGCCGCTCGCACCTTTTTTCATATCTAAAAAGCTACTCCCACACTTGTTTCCCACACCCATTCCCAACGTTTGTAGATTATATTGAATCGGCGGTCAATGCCGGTTTTTACCTGTACCTGTCGATTGATGTCATAAGAGAACCCGCTTCCGAAATACAGCGGACTTACTGCTCCCGGCAATATGGCGGACTTACTGCTGCTACTGCTGTATCCTGCGTAAACATGGTAGCCGATTTTTTGAGTTATGTTAAACTTGAAGTCTGTCTTTTGTTGTAAAAGCGTTCTTGCTCTTCTGTCATATGCCGTAGTGGCTGAAATACTGAACCGTTGGATGTTCAGGAAGTATTTATTCCGTAGTGGGGTGTTGTGATATATGCGTGTATTGTTCAGCCGGAATTGGGGCATTGCGTATGTCTGTCGGAAGTCTTCCCGCTCGGGCAAAAGCTCTTTAACGGGTAAAATGGGAATACTGCGTATATGTGCGGGTGTGGAAAATAATAAGTCAATTTCTTGCTTGACAGTAGGATTAATGGGTATATCCGTTTCTCCGTCCAGTATCTTTTTCAGCTTAATGGAGTCTTTTTTTGTCCATATAGTCTGTCCTTGTACCGGAAAGGACAAACCGGCAGATAATATAGCCAGCAATATATATTCCTTTTTAATCATTCCTGTTTGTTGTTGAGCCTTGGTTATAGGTTAGACGCAACATATCACAAAAGGCTGCAGGGAATGACTGTAAAAAAGGTTAAGAGGATAGTCCGCGTAATCCGTTCCTAAAAGGAGTCATTATATGGCTTTTGATGTGCCTCAATTAAGTTTCTTTTATATTCTTTATGCCGATTATCTAATCATTCTCCGTTAAATGCTGTTCTTATATGCGACAGAGGTCAACAGTTAACAGATAGTACTACAGATTGCGGTTGCACGCCGATTGGTTGATGTGAATGAGAGTCGTTTCATTCGTAGTTGTTCGTTTGCGAGTGCGTGTTTTCCGCAATCTGTTTTTTTGTCTTTTCCTTTAATTATTAATCCGTCCTTTCAATTATTCTCCAGCCACCAGTCAATCAGTTTTCTTGCAATGCTTAGTTTCCGGGGTATTTCCGGCAGGTTGTCTTTGGAATAGAATGCGCCGGAACTGAGTTCATCGGCTTGCAGTTTGATTTCTCCGCTTTCATAGTCGGCAATGAAACCTACCATTAATCCGCTGGGATAGGGCCAGGGCTGACTGCCGAAATACGTGATGTTCTTCACCTTTAGCCCCGTTTCTTCCATAACTTCCCGTTCTACGCATTGTTCCAGCGTCTCACCCGTTTCGAGAAAACCGGCTACCAGTCCGTGGAAAGTTCCGCGGAAGTTGCGTGCATGTACCAGCAATATCTCTTTGCCTTTCCGTATCAGCACGATGATGGCGGTGGAAACCGGGGGATACATCTCATTGCTGCATTCCGGGCATTTCTTCATGATAGGAGTCTTCTGTTCCATAGGAGTGCCGCATACGGGACAGAAACGGCTGTGCTCGTCCCAATAGAGTATCTGGAATGCTTTTCCTGCTGCTTGGTAATCTGCCAATGGCAGGTAGTCGTAAGAAGCGCGCAAGCCTATCATTACCCATTCTTCGGTTTCGGGCATGGGCTGTTCGAGGGCGAAGGCTTTTATTCTGTTCCCGTTCGTCAGAGCTACCTCATGTATTTTGCATCCTGTTGCGGGGGGGACAGGAGGGTTGGTTCCATATGGTATATTGTATCTGTTTTCTCCGTTGCTTGTGTACTCTTTCTTTAGTAGCAGTTGGTCTTTGAAAAAAGCGAACCACTGTGTGATAGTTGTTTTATCCAAATTTTCCATTGTTTTCTTTATTTGTTTGTATTAGGCATTTTCTCTTGCTGAACATAGACTGTTGACCTTCCCATTCCTCGTCGGCGCAGGAATCCCTGTTGGATGAATTTGTTCAGTTCATCTATGGCTGCATGCCTTGTCAATCCGCTCAGCTGGATGTATTCGTTCTTGTTGATACACACATTTTGTTGGAGAAACAGTGCAAGTCGTTCTTTTCTCATTTCTTCCGTAGCAGCTTTCTCATTCTTTGTTTTTTTTGTGGTGGAGTGGATGCGTTCCAGAATCATGGAATGTTTGATTTTTTTGCGGAAGACACTGCTGATGCGCAGGTTTACATTTTGAAACTGTACAGATTCGGAACGAATTTTCTTTTTCTCGTCGTCTGTTTCCCGCAGGCATTTTAAGGAGGTACTGAAGAACCCGAGTTCTCCCAATTCCACGATGTTTCCGTTAGCTAATAAGTCGCAAAGCTCGTCAATGCAGGCGTCCAATGCTGCCCCTACCATATTTTTCGGCAGATGTTGAAATACGGATATATGTTCCACGAATTCCTTTTTGGTATAAGTCTTTTTGGGACAGATACGTGCATGGAATGATTTTTTGTCTTCTATCCCATCGGGTGAAGGCGTTTCATAAAGGTCGTAATAAGCACTCATAAGATGTTTTGTTTGTTTATAGCGATAAACTGTTTTTGCCGCTTCGAGGGCTTATTTCCGCAGCTAATCGAACTAATATTTATCTTGTTAATAATTAATCGTCCGACAACTGTTGCATTATCGTCCAACAGCTGTCGGACGATAATTAAACAGCTGTTGGACGATAATGCAACAGTTGTCGGACGATTAATTATTGGGAACAAAGATATAGTTTTTAGTAATGCGGAGGGGAGGGGAAGGTGAGAAATTTATAAAATAAAAAATCCCCCGTTGAGGACGAGGGAACCTAATGTTTTCACAACGGAATAATCCTTATTGTGATTTGCTTCATTTTAGTTTGGCAAATGTATAAAATAAATATGAAAAAGCAATGCTTGTATTAATAAAAAAAATAACTTTGAATGATATATAAAAAAATAATATTATGAAAACGATACTGGGACTTGATTTAGGGAGCAATAGCATAGGATGGGCTGTAATAAATTCTGTAATAAAAGAACAGCTCGAACGAATTTGGATAGAAATGGCAGGAAGCAGAATTATTCCGATGGATGCCGCTATATTGGGAGATTTTGACAAAGGAAATTCTATATCACAGACTGCTGAAAGAACCCGTTTCAGAGGGGTACGCCGTCTGCGTGAACGGCAATTGTTACGTCGTGAACGATTACATAAGGTTTTGAAGATTCTTGGTTTTTTGCCGGAACATTATTTAAAAGAAATAGATTTCGAAAAGCATCCCGGAAAGTTTTTGGCAGACAGTGAACCTAAATTACCATGGCTTATGGATGAACGGGGAAAATATACTTTTTTATTTCAAACAGCATTTAATGAGATGTTGGCGGATTTTGCAAAACACCAACCTTCATTAGTGTCCGATGGTAAAAAAGTACCTTATGACTGGACAATTTACTATCTCCGTAAGAAAGCTTTGACGGAAATGATAAGTAAAGAAGAGTTGGCATGGATTCTTTTGAATTTTAATCAGAAACGTGGTTATTACCAGCTTAGAGGAGAAGAAGAGGAAGATAATGCAGGAAAATCTGTTGAATTTTATGCATTAAAAGTTTTGTCGGTGGAAGCGACTGATGAAAAGAAAGGTCGGGATCTGTGGTATAATGTGCACTTAGAGAATGGATGGATATATCGTAGAAGCAGTAATGTTCCATTGGATTGGGAGAACCAGATAAAAGAATTTATTGTAACTACTGACTTGAATCCGGACGGTACTCCCAAGCTTGATAAATATGGTGAGGTGAAGCGTTCTTTCAGAGCTCCTAAAGAGGATGATTGGATGTTGATAAAGAAAAGAACCGAGGCAGACATAGCCAATACTCATAAAACGATTGGAAGTTATATCTATGATACTCTGTTGCAGAATCCACAACAAAAAATAATAGGAAAGCTGGTGAAGACAGTAGAACGAAAGCTTTACAAGGAGGAACTAAACTTGATTTTGCAGAAACAATGTGCTTTTCATGCAGAGTTGCAAGATAGAGATTTATACATGAGATGTATTGAAGCATTATATCCAGGCAATGAAGTGCGGCGGAAAAATATAATTAATAGAGATTTTATTTATCTGTTAATGGATGATGTTTTATTTTATCAAAGACCGTTGAAAACTAAAAAGTCACTGATTTCTAATTGCCCTTACGAGGAAAATGAATATATAAACAGGGAAACTGGTGAAATCAAAAAAGCTCCTTTAAAGTGTATAGCCAAATCACATCCTCTGTTTCAGGAGTTTCGTTTATGGCATTTCCTTTCAAATATTCGGGTATACCAAAAAGAAAAGGAAGTAAATGGAACTTTACATTTAGATGTGGATGTAACAGCGGAGTTCTTGAAAACAGAAGATGATTATGTGGCTTTATTTGATTGGCTGAATTCTCGAAAGGAAGTAGATCAAAAGGCTTTTCTGAGATATCCAAAATTTGGGTTAAAAAAGGAAATCAATAATTATCGTTGGAACTATGTTGAGGATAAGTTATATCCATGTAATGAGACGAGATATGCGATTCTTTCCCGTTTGGAGAAGCTTGGTGTTAGTCTTGATTTTTTATCGGATGAGAAAGAAACAGCCTTGTGGCATATTTTATATTCTGTAAGTGATAAGCTGGAAATAGAGAAAGCTTTGCGGACCTTTGCGGTTAAGAACGGATTAAATGAATCCTTTGTAGAAGTGTTCAAGAAGTTTCCTCCTTTTAAACCTGAATATGGATCGTATTCTGCTAAGGCAATAAAGAAATTGTTGCCTTTGATGAGATGTGGAAGGTATTGGGATGCGTCCTTGATTGACGATGCAACTAAAGACAGAATAGAAAGGATAATGACAGGTGAGTATGACGGGAATATAGCTGCCAAGGTTAGAGAAAAGGCGATAAACTTGTCGGATATATCTTGTTTTAAGAAGCTTCCGCTATGGTTGGCTTGTTATGTTGTGTATAATCGCCATTCTGAAAATAAAGAAATTGCTAAATGGGAGACTCCTGCGGATATTGATGCTTATTTGGCTTCTTTCAAACAACATTCACTGCGCAATCCTATTGTAGAGCAGGTGATAATCGAAACATTGAGGGTTGTTAGAGATATTTGGAAACAGGTTGGGAAGATTGATGAAATTCACATTGAGTTAGGGCGTGAGATGAAAAATCCTGCGGACAAGCGGAAAAGGATGACTGCGCAAATTCAGGAGAATGAAAATGCTAATCTACGTATAAAGGCATTGCTTGCTGAATTTATGAATCCGGAATATGGGGTTGAAAATGTTCGTCCTTATTCGCCAAGTCAGCAAGAAATATTGCGGATTTATGAGGATACGGTTTTGAAAGGGGAAGAACAGATTCCGGAAGATATAGATGTAATATTGAAAAAATTCAATAATAGCAAACTACCGACAAAATCAGAGTTTTTGCGTTATAAATTATGGTTGGAACAGAAGTATCGTTCGCCTTATACCGGTGAGTTGATACCTTTGGGAAAATTGTTTACGGCTGCGTATGAGATAGAACATATAATTCCTCAATCTCGTTATTTTGATGATTCTTTTTCTAACAAGGTGATATGTGAATCTGCTGTGAATAAATTGAAAGATAATCAATTGGGGTATGAGTTTATCAAGAATCATCACGGGCAGAAAGTTGAAGTGGGTTTTGGAAAAACGGTAGAAATTCTTTCTGTGGATAGCTACGAATGTTTTGTAAAAGAACAATATGCTAAATCGGGCGTGAAAATGAAGAAATTGTTGATGGATGATATTCCCGAGCAATTTATTGAGCGCCAATTGAACGATAGCCGGTATATCAGCAAGGTTGTTAAAGGGCTTTTGTCGAATATTGTTCGTGAAAAGAATGATAGCGGTGAATATGAGCCGGAGGCTGTTTCAAAAAATATATTAGTTTGCACGGGAAGCGTGACGGACAGGCTGAAAAAGGATTGGGGGATGAATGATGTTTGGAACAGTATTGTATATCCTCGTTTTGAACGTTTAAACGCTTTGACTGGAACACAGTGCTTTGGACATTGGGAGAATAAAGATGGAAAAAAAGTTTTTCAGACGGAATTGCCCCTTGAATATCAGAAAGGGTTTAGTAAGAAACGTATTGACCATAGGCATCATGCCATGGATGCAATAGTGATAGCTTGCGCTACGCGGAATCATGTGAACTATTTGAGCAATGAGTCTGCAAGCCGTAATGCCAAAATCTCCCGTTATGATTTGCAGAGATTGTTGTGTGATAAGAGCAGAGTAGATGGTACTGGTAATTATAGATGGATTATAAAGAAACCATGGAATACTTTTACACAAGATGCAAGGGAGGCATTGGATAAAATAGTGATTAGCTCGAAGCAGAATTTGCGTATAATAAATAAAACAACTAATATTTATCAACATTTTGATACAGAAGGAAATCGTGTTTATAAGAAACAGGAAACCGGTGATAGTTGGGCTATTCGTAAACCGATGCATAAAGATACGGTTTTTGGAACAGTGAATTTACGAAAAGTAAAAAGTGTACGATTGTCTGTGGCTTTGGATACTCCTACCATGATTGTTGATAAGAGAGTGAAAGGCAAGGTTCTTGAATTGTTATCATATAAATATGATAAGAAGAAAATTGAAAAATATTTCAAAGAGAATGTTTTCTTTTGGAAGGATTTGGATATAGCTAAAGTTGCAGTCTATTATTTTACAGAAAATACTTCTGAACCTTTGGTTGCGGTGCGTAAACCACTTGATTCTACTTTCAATGAGAAGAAAATAAAAGAATCGGTAACGGATACTGGCATACAGAAAATTCTTTTGAATCATTTATCTGCAAAAGAAGGAAAGGCGGATTTGGCTTTTTCTGCAGAAGGAATAGAAGAAATGAATCGTAATATTTTACAGTTGAATGATGGAAAAGAACATCAGCCAATATATAAAGTGAGAGTGTATGAACCACGTGGAAATAAATTTAGAGTTGGTGCATTTGGTAATAAAGGGACTAAATGGGTGGAAGCCGCTAAGGGTACTAATTTGTTCTTTGCTATTTATGCAACAGAAGATGGAAAAAGGACGTATGAGACTGTCCCCTTAAATTTGGTTATAGAACGTGAGAAACAAGGGCTTATTCCTGTTCCGGATAGAAACGAAAAAGGGGATAAACTGTTGTTTTGGTTATCTCCTAATGATTTGGTGTATCTGCCAACTGAAGAAGAACGGGAATTTGGTAGGATAAATGAGCCGATAGATAGGGGGCGGGTTTATAAAATGGTAAGTTGTACTGGGAATGAGGGACATTTTATTCCTGTAAATGTGGCTAATCCAATATTGCCGACTATTGAATTAGGAAGTAATAATAAGGCCCAGAGAGCATGGAATAATGAAATGGTAAAAGATATTTGTATCCCAGTAAAAGTTGATAGATTGGGTCGTATTATAGAAGTTAAGTATAAAGCAAATGAATAATATAAAGTTATTTCAAGAAAAGAAAATCCGTTCCATGTGGAACGAAGAAGAGCAGCAATGGTACTTTTCTGTTGTTGATGTAGTTGGTGTATTGACTGATAGCGTGAATCCTACGGACTATCTGAAGAAGATGAGAAAACGGGATGAAGAACTGGCTACTTACCTGGGGACAAATTGTCCCCAGGTAGAAATGCTGACAGATACAGGAAAAAAAAGAAAAACTTTGGCGGCAAATGTACAGGCTTTATTCCGTATCATTCAATCCATCTCCTCTCCTAAAGCTGAACCTTTTAAACTTTGGCTGGCACAGGTGGGGTATGAGCGTGTGCAGGAAATTGAAAATCCGGAATTGGCTCAGGAACGCATGAAAGAACTTTATGAGCAGAAGGGTTATCCAAAGGATTGGATTGATAAACGTCTGAGAGGAATTGCCATTCGTCAGAATTTGACGGATGAGTGGAAAGAAAGGGGAATCACGGAAAAAAGTGATTATGCCATTCTTACGGCAGAAATATCTAAGGCAACGTTTGGATTAAGCCCTTCGGATTATAAAATATATAAAGGACTGACAAAGAAGAATCAGAATCTTCGTGACCATATGTCCGATTTGGAATTGATATTCACGATGCTTGGCGAGCGTGTCACTACGGAAATCTCTCAGAAAGAGAAACCGGATACATTTACTAAAAGTAAGCAAGTTGCACAGCGTGGTGGAAATGTTGCCGGAGTAGCACGTGAACAGGCTGAAAAAGAGCTGGGTAGAGGTATTATTTCTTCCGACAATTTTTTGTTGGATTCAGATAAGCAAGATGATACCTTAAAACTTCCTTTTGAGGAAAATGATGAATGAATAATTTGTAAAATCTGTATACTATGATTAAGAAAACGCTTTATTTCGGAAATCCTGTTTATCTCTCTTTGAAAAATGCTCAGTTGGTGATTAAATTGCCGGAGGTCGTAAAAAGCTGTGCCTTGCCCGAAGGGTTCAAGCAAGTGTCTGAGGTGACTAAGCCAATAGAGGATATTGGGATAGTGGTATTGGATAATAAACAGATAACTGTTACTTCGGGAGTGTTGGAGGCTTTACTTGAAAATAATTGTGCAGTCATAACTTGTGACTCTAAAAGTATGCCGGTTGGTCTGATGCTTCCTTTGTATGGAAATACTACACAAAATGAGAGGTTTCGACAGCAACTTGGCGCTTCTCTGCCATTGATGAAACAACTTTGGCAGCAAACGATAAAGGCTAAAATAGAAAATCAGGCGGCGGTATTGAGTAAATGTACTGGAGAGGAAATAAAGTGTATGAAGATATGGGCTGCTGATGTGAAAAGTGGAGATCCGGATAACTTGGAGGCTCGTGCAGCTGCTTATTATTGGAAAAATTTGTTCAAAATAAAAGGTTTTACAAGAGATAGAGAAGGTATTCCACCTAATAATCTGTTGAATTATGGGTATGCTATTTTGCGGGCGGTCGTTGCCCGTGGTTTGGTTGCAAGTGGACTTTTACCTACTTTGGGAATACATCATCATAATCGTTATAATGCTTATTGTTTGGCGGATGATATGATGGAGCCTTATCGCCCCTATGTGGATAGGTTGGTATATGATATGATTAAAGGAGAAGAAATAAATTGTATTGGATTGACAAAAGAATTGAAAGCACAGCTGCTTACTATTCCTACGTTGGATACTATTATTTCGGGAAAACGTAGTCCGTTAATGGTGGCTGTTGGGCAGACTACGGCTTCTCTATATAAATGTTTTAGCGGTGAGTTGCGCAGAATATCTTATCCGGAGATGTAATGGAACGGTTTAGTGAATATCGGATTATGTGGGTACTTGTATTGTTTGATTTGCCAACCGAAACAAAAAAAGATAAAAAGGCATATGCGGACTTTAGAAAAAATCTGCAAAAGGATGGATTTACGATGTTTCAATTTTCTATATATGTTCGCCATTGCGCAAGTAGTGAGAATGCGGAGGTACATATAAAAAGAGTTAAGTCTATTTTGCCTGAGCACGGAAGTATTGGAATAATGTGTATTACAGATAAACAATTTGGAAATATAGAACTTTTTTATGGGAAAAAAACAGTAGATGTGAATACTCCCGGGCAGCAGTTAGAACTATTCTGAAAAGAAAATCCCGCTATGTAGCGGGATTTCTTTCTTGGAAACTATATCTTTTTTAAATTCTAATGTTTAATATAACTGTATGTATATTAGTTTGTTACTGATGTTCGGCTGTTTCCAATGGTTCAAAGATACTAAAATGAAAGCAAATCACAACTGCGGCTTGCATATTATAATCGTGCTGCAGCTGTTTCCAATGGTTCAAAGATACTAAAATGAAAGCAAATCACAACTCTATTTTTAATATTTTTCAATTTGAAGGCGCTGTTTCCAATGGTTCAAAGATACTAAAATGAAAGCAAATCACAACCTCCATGGACGTATGTATATTTGTCTTCTTGCTGTTTCCAATGGTTCAAAGATACTAAAATGAAAGCAAATCACAACTCTTTTTCTTCTCTTAATTTTCGATTTATTGCTGTTTCCAATGGTTCAAAGATACTAAAATGAAAGCAAATCACAACTAGTATTCTGTTAGATTTTTAATTGTTGGCGCTGTTTCCAATGGTTCAAAGATACTAAAATGAAAGCAAATCACAACTCTTAATTTTACCGAAATTATTGATTGTTGGCTGTTTCCAATGGTTCAAAGATACTAAAATGAAAGCAAATCACAACAATCTGCGAAGTAGTTTCCGATAATTGCAGCTGTTTCCAATGGTTCAAAGATACTAAAATGAAAGCAAATCACAACGAGAAATGATTAACAACCTCAACTCGGTTCGCTGTTTCCAATGGTTCAAAGATACTAAAATGAAAGCAAATCACAACCTCATCTGCCGGGTCGTTATCTTATACTGGCTGTTTCCAATGGTTCAAAGATACTAAAATGAAAGCAAATCACAACGCATTCGTGCAGAGAAAGAAGTGAATACGGGCTGTTTCCAATGGTTCAAAGATACTAAAATGAAAGCAAATCACAACCATCTGCAATACGTACTGTAAAATATACTGCTGTTTCCAATGGTTCAAAGATACTAAAATGAAAGCAAATCACAACTATATCGAACAGGTTTGCGCTTTGAAAACGCTGTTTCCAATGGTTCAAAGATACTAAAATGAAAGCAAATCACAACTCACGACTTGGTAGATGTTGAGACTGGTGAGCTGTTTCCAATGGTTCAAAGATACTAAAATGAAAGCAAATCACAACTAACTTCCAATACTCTTGACATTTATGATGCTGTTTCCAATGGTTCAAAGATACTAAAATGAAAGCAAATCACAACCATAAGGAGCGAAGACAATCTGAGCAACTCGCTGTTTCCAATGGTTCAAAGATACTAAAATGAAAGCAAATCACAACTCCCTGCCGAAGGAACTGAAGACCTGGAAGGCTGTTTCCAATGGTTCAAAGATACTAAAATGAAAGCAAATCACAACCGTCTATAAGTTCACATCGTGGCAAATGAAGCTGTTTCCAATGGTTCAAAGATACTAAAATGAAAGCAAATCACAACCCGATATATCTCCGTCAGCGTCCTGTATTCGCTGTTTCCAATGGTTCAAAGATACTAAAATATAAACAAATTAATAACATTGTACGACCTAAAACTTTGCGGTTTGCGCTGTTTCCATTCTTCCGCACTTTCTAATTTTAATTGGATTACATTCAATATGGGAGGTTTTTTATAAAAAATATGGGGAGTTTTCTTTTGATAATATAAAAGTAAGGTAGCTTCTCCGTTCTGTTAGTAGCAAGTTACGGATCTACTACCTTATTTGTCTATTCTTTAGCGACCTACTTGACGTTGCTGTTCGGCATTGTGCCGGTCTCCGATAACGGGAATGGCAGCTACAGCGTTCTCCGATTCTTTTCATTCTCCGGAGGTTATCTCGTGTACGACCGAATGTTTGCAATATATTCACGATGCGGATGTTTATACGTATCGCTTCCAGTTAGGGGACAAATAGCGTAAGCTTTACGGATTGTCTCGGTGCTGGTAGAACATTGGCAGCGAATCGAGTTGCAAGCGATGGAGCGACTCTTTACCGTAGCGGCGGATGGCCTCCGGCTATCTGTTTTGCTTTCGCTGCAAAAGCCTTATCCAATCCGGCAGGCATAGTTGATGCTATTCTGGCTAAAGTTGCCGTCTTAAGAAATCTACATCGATTGATTCTTTCTTTGTTATCTTCTTTCATAGTATTCTTGTTTTTCAATTTCTTATTTCAGTACACGAGCTATTCGTTCCAGTCCGTCGGCAAGTAACGTCCGGGGACAGGCAATATTCAGTCGGATAAAGCCTTCTCCGCCGGGACCGTACATCGTACCGGAGTTTACCATCAAATGCTGTTGCTCTTGTAGCTGCCGGGTCATATCATCCGAACCGATACCGGATACACGGCAGTCAACCCAAACTAAATAGGTCCCTTCGAGCGGTAACACGTGATATTGCGGTAACCGTTCGGTAAAGAAGTGACAAAGGAATTCGTAGTTCTTCCACAGGTATTTCCGCAGGGCATCAAGCCATCTGCCACCTTTATTATACGCTGCTATTGTCGCAATGACACCAAACGGATTGACATCGCACACTTCGTTGATATTGATGGCATGGTCGATACGCCGACGCAGTTCCTCATCGGCTGCAATGATATTGGCTATTTGCAAACCTGCAAGGTTGAACGCCTTGCTCGGTGAAATGCAGGTTACGGAATTTTGTTGGAAATGCTCGGACAAGGAAGCAAAAGGTGTATAATTATGGCCGTTATAGGTCAGTTCGCAATGAATCTCATCCGCTACAACGAATACTTTGTTTCGCAAACAGATGTCGCCTATACGCTGCAACTCTTCGGGAGTCCAGACCCGTCCGACCGGGTTATGAGGATTACACAGCAGTAGAATTTTCGCTTTCGGATTGGCGGTTTTCGCTTCGAGATCATCAAAGTCTATCGTGTATCTGCCATCCCGATAGATCAATTTATTGGCAGACAACTCGCATCCATTGTTACGGATGGACGAATAGAAACAATTATAGGCAGGAGTCTGGACAATGACCTTGTCGCCCGGTTCGGTCAGTGCCTTGATGATTGCCGACAGAGCTGGTACGACACCGCTTGTATAGACAATCCACCGAGAATCCACCTGCCAGCGATGCCGGTTTCCAAACCATCGGACTACCGCATCGTAATAAGTATCGGGTACTTTGGTATAACCGAAAACACCGTGCATTACCCGTTCCTGCAAAGCCTCGATAATATCCGGAGTCGTGCGGAAATCCATATCCGCTACCCACATAGGCAATGTGTTTTCTTCTTCGGAGGTATCCCACTTGTAGGAGCTTGTCCCGCGACGCGGGACGATTGTGTCAAAATCGTATTCCATTAGATTATCAATCAGTGAAACATGTTTTCTCGTCCCAAAGTTTCAATTTGCAATCGGCAGGAGCTTTGATATTTTGGTCGAGAATGATTTCTCCGTAACAGTCAGCTGTAATACTGCCGCTACGAGGATTCTTGATACTACGTACGGGGCTGTTGATTGTAGCTTGTACGGAACTGTACTCAAAAGCCAAGTCGCAATCTTCAGCAAATGTACAATTCTCCAGCACAAGGTTTTCTGCATAACATAGAGGTTGTGTGCCGGAAATTTTACAGTTCACCAAACGCAGGTTGCGTGAATGCCAGCCAAGATATTCTCCGTTGAGTTCGGAATCGTAGATTGTTACGTTTTCTACCTCCCAGAAGGCGTCTTTTGTGGTAATTTTGGCATGATGTAATTCCACATTCTTCACATATTGGAAGACATATTTACTGTCACTTTCCAGTCCGTCTATGCAGATGTTATTACTAAACATAAACGGATAAGTACCTCCATGTAGCTTCAGGTTTTTGATATTCAGATTCTTGCAACGCCAGAACACTTCATCGGCATCATTTATCTCCACATTCTCCATTTCGATGTCGTGCATCTCGCGGAACATTTTGGGAGCATCAATACGTGTGTTAGTCATCTTCAGATGGTCGGAATACCATAATGCCGAACGTCCGCCAACATCGAAAAAGCAGTGGTCTATAACGAAACCATGAACATGCCAGAACGGATAATTCCCTTCAAAAGTACAGTTGGTAGCTTCAATGTTGCTACATTCCTTAATAGCCGACTCTCCGGCACGAATGATTACGTTTTCCAGACGGAGGTCATGTGATTCAAACAGAGGGCGTTCTCCTCCGAATTCTTTATTCGATATTACTTTCATGTTATTTCCTTTCAAATTTTGCAGGTATGTCTCCGGCAATGTTCAATGCTTCGATTCCGTTTCCGTCAATACGTCCGATTTTAATCAAATCATTACTATGTGACCAGTTTTTGCAGAAAATAGCTACGTTTCCCCACGGTGCATAGATGGTTATATCACCGGGTGCAGGAGTACAGCCACGAGTGACCCCCTCTGTAGTTAAAGTGGGGTTGGGATAGAATATTTTCTCCGTTATGTTGTTGTAGTCGTTCAAAGTTACTTCCAATGGAAGACGGGACAGAAAATCCCGTGCGGCGGCATTATCTTCCATTGTGGCAGTAATTGTGCGATTGCCGACTATGATGTTAACATCCAATGAAGATACCTCGGGAGTTTCGGGCTCTTTCTTTTCTATTCCGATTTTATCGAGCCATTCTGTAACGCGGGTTTCCATTTGCGGGAGGGTTGAAGAAGTTAATAATAAAGTCTGATTGACGAAGTTTGCATCGGGACAGAGGTTGCGGGCTTCACTGGCAGAGGAGGAAATTCCGCTGCTGCCGCTTGTGGCGAACAAGGCAATCTGTTTTCCGGCAAGTTTGGAAGTATGTTCATGCAAGAATGTCTGCATCGGAGTCGCCATGCTGCCGTACCAAATAGGGTAGCCGACAAAAATAATGTCATACTTGTCGAAGTTATCCATTGTGGTTTTGACGGGTGGATAATTGCCTTGTCTGATAGCTGCCAGTTCTTCCTGCGAACGCTCAAGCATGGCATTGTAATCATTGTCGTAAGGAGTTTGCGGTTCGACTTCCAATAAGTCACAATCAAGCGTTACCTGAATTTGCTGTGCCACTCGTTCTGTGTTGCTTGTACGTGAAGCATAAAGTACCAGATAACGTCTGTTACCGCCGGGAGTCGGCGTATCGGGATTATTATCGTCTCCTTCGTCCGGTTGTTCGGGTGTTTCCGGTTGTTCGGGAAAAAATGACTTGTTCTCACCTCCGGTGCAAGCTGCCATTGACAAAACCGTCAATAGCATAAATGGAATCAATAATAATTTTTTCATGTTCATTTCTTATTTTGATTTATGATTATCTTTTCTGTGGTATAACATTGAGTGTTAAGATACTGAATGCTGAAATTAAAAGAGTTTTGTGAGTAGTCGTTTAATTTATTGCATGAAGTTATTGATTTTGTTGGCGGGATTGAGTGGCATTTCTCTCTGACGTGATAGGCAAACACTCCTGATTTATCCACTGTTGTACCGCTGACACTTCCTACATAGTCGGCTTTTGGTAACATTTCACGGCTCACGAGGTTGACGGAAAGCTTTTTAGATTTCCTTATACCTTGATTGGTGTAATGGTTTTTACTCATGCTGATAAGTATTTTGTCATGGCTGATAATACCTGTAGCGCCAACAAATTTCCAAGATTTTTCTTGTTCGTTTCCATTATATCAGACTGAGCGGTATTCTCTTGTACGGCTGTACTGCATGATAGTATGACAAGTAGTGACAGAACACCTAAAAAAGTTTTACTATATTCCAAAAAGTTTCTGTGATTCATAATTATTTTTTTATTATTAATCTTCTGATTGCAAATCTACTACGATTCAATAAACCGGTTTGTATATGATTTACGGATATTTATACCCGAATAAAGGATTTACTCTTTTAAAGCATATTCTTTGCGGCATAAAAAAACTGCATATACAGCCGATATTCTCATCGCCTATATATGCAGAATCTATTTTATGGATACGTTTAACCTCTCAAACGTATTTGTGGTATGTTACAGTGACGCGCTGTATTTTATCAGCGCATATCCGCCCGCAACCTGCATTGCCATTCCCGGCAGACCGATACGGAAGTCTTGTACGGCTTGAAAGAAGTTGCCTGCCATCACCCACTCGCCTAAAGTGCCTATTACTTGATAGAACAGAACAACAGCCAATAAGATAGGCAGGGAAATACGGTTGAAGCGGTGTACAGCCCAACCTGCAGCTACTGCCAGCAATACGGAGAGAACGGCAGTCAGCAATCCCACTTTCCAACCGAATTTATATGCGCTGATTAGGGTAAAGAAATAAATGGGTAACCATGTAATGCCACCTTGCGGTATAAGGTGGAACAACTGTGGCAGTGCCATATTGCCTGCAATGAATAATGCGGCAATCAAGTAAGTTTTTGCATTGCTGTAATCCAGCGAGTAGAGTTTTTTCTGAAAAATCTTCTTAATAATTGTGTCGTAACCTAAGTTTGACTACTTTTGCTCTTCCATAAATGGAGGCGGCTATGAAAGATACTATAATCATTGAACATTTACGCAGAGGAGATGAGGCGGCATTTAAATGCATCTATGAGTGCCACTATGTCCTGCTTTGTCGCTTCGCCAATCAAATATTGAATGATACGGCTCTTTCAGAAGAGGTGGTGGACGATGCTATATTTTATTTATGGGAGCATCGCCAGGAGATAGAAATCACATATTCTATCCGTACTTACCTGATGCGTGCTGTACGTAACCGTTGTCTGAATGAATTGCAATCTTCGAGTCATCGCAAGGAACTGCATTTTTCATCTTTTATGCTACCGGAAAATATAGAATTTCTTGATTCTGTTTTTGTGGAAGAAAATCAGCCCTTGGGTGTATTGCTCGAACGAGAATTGGAAGATGAACTGACTCGTAGTATAGAAGAATTACCTGTAGAATGTCGCACTGTATTTAAAAAAAGTCGTTTTGAACAAAAAAAGTACGAAGAGATTGCTTTAGAATTAGGAATTTCCATTAATACGGTTAAGTATCATATGAAGAATGCTTTAGCTCTTCTTCAAAAGCGTTTGGATAACTATTTGCATTTATTGATTATTTATATTTTTATGGATTTTTGAAAAAATATATATTTTCAACTACCCTCATTCTTGATTTTTTTGTCTTATATATAAAGCAACAGAATTATGCAACTGGAAGAACATACTGATATAGATTTATTGATAATTCGATATCTTTCGGGAAAATTGGATAAAGAATCCTTTGCTGAACTGAGACGTTGGAGTTTGGAGTCTGAGTCTAATCGGAAATATGTGCGGAATAAATTAGAGATATGGTTTTCCTCGGGGGTTGCCGATACTGCTGTACGGTTTGATAAAGACAAGGCATTCTCTCTATTCAAACAACGGGTTGTCGAGACGGAGAAGAAACAAAAACTGATGCTCCGTTTCTCATGGAAAACCTTTATGAGGGTAGCTGCCGTTGTGTTGATTCTGATGATTCCATTTGTTACTTATTGGCAGGGAAAGCAGGCTGTGAAGCAAAACTTTGTGGATATGGTTGTAGAGGCGCCTATGGGAGCGCATACTAAACTCTATTTGCCGGATGGTACATTGGTATGGTTGAACGCAGGATCGAAAATAATATATTCACAGGGCTTTGGAGTAGATGACCGCCGGTTGCGTTTGGAAGGTGAGGGGTATTTTGAGGTTATGAAGAACGAAGAAGTACCTTTTGAAATAAATACGAAAGAACTGAATCTGAGAGTGCTGGGAACGAAATTTAATTTCAGAAACTATCCGGATGATGAAGAAGTGACGGTAAATCTGATGGAAGGAAAAGTCGTTCTTAGGAACAGCATCAGGGAAATGCCTGAACTTTATCTGACGCCGAACGAAAAAATGGTTCTTAACAAGGTGACCGGTCAAATGGTAAAAAACAGCACAAGGGCGGCCAAAGCTAATGTTTGGATTAACGATGAGCTTTTCTTTGATGAGGAACTGCTGGAAGATATAGCTAAGAAACTGATGCGTAGCTATAATGTAAAGGTGGAAGTTGCTGATTCTTTACGCAACAAACGTTTCTATGGAAGTTTTGGAATCTCGGCCAATACGATTGATAAGATTTTGGATGTGATGGCTTCGACCCAGCAGATGAATTATAAATACGAAAACGGTGTATATATACTATATTAATGTTGAACTTAAAAAATAAAATATGAGAAACATGAACTCCATGGGATTTACTTTTTCCGGCTGACGTTGGCGTTTCGCTTCCCGGATAATGATTTGGGAGCCAGCTTTATTTGGTAATTTCTTACCAAACCTTATTTCTATTCATTAATTAAAAATTCAAAAAGTTTATGGGAAACTTTAGTAAGGCTGTTTTAATAGCCTCAGTAGCTCTTTGTCTTCATATTTCTGCTTTTTCACAGAATATATCGTTGAATGTCAGTGGTATAACGGTGAAAGATGCAATCGAACAATTGAAAGAAAAGACCGGTTATGCGTTTATATTTTCATCCGCTGATATAGATACGAACAAACGTGTCTCGATTGTTGCCAATGAAGAGGATATAAATAATGTTATCAAACAAATTCTACATGGGCAGAATGATTTGAGTTATGAAATTAAAGGAAAGAAAATTATTATAAAGAAAACACAACCTGTTGATCCAATACAAAAAATTAAAGTTACGGGTAAAGTAGTAGATACTAATGGAGAACCCATTATTGGAGCGACAATTAAGGAACAAGGGACTTCAAATGGTGCTATTTCTGATATTGATGGTAATTTCTCTTTTGAAACAGCTGATAATGCTAGTTTGGAAATATCTTATATAGGTTATCAAAATCAGAAAATTAAAGTACAAAAAGGCAAAAATTTGGCTATAACTTTACAAGAAGATACGGAAATGCTGGATGAAGTAGTCGTTGTTGGATATGGGACGGTAAAAAAAGCTAATGTTGTAGGTTCTATTGCCAAAATCAATTCAGATGTGATACAAGATCGTCCGGTAGGTAGAGCCGAACAGGCTTTACAAGGGCAGATGGCAGGGGTATCTGTAAGAAGTACATCAGGTGCTCCGGGGAGTGATATTACTATTAATGTGCGTGGAGCGGCATCTATAAATGGGGAAAGTACTCCTTTATATGTAGTTGATGGAGTACCTATTGATAATTTGTCCGGTATAAATCCCAATGATATTGAGTCTATTGATGTGTTGAAGGATGCTGCTTCTGCAGCAATTTATGGTTCTCGTGGTTCTAATGGTGTTGTACTGGTTACTACTAAAAAGGGAAAGACTGGTGCGCCCGTCATTACTTTGAATGCTTATACCGCCATCTCTACTTTGGAAAAGAAGGTTGATGTGATGGATTCTAATGAATGGATTGCTTTTAATAAAAAATGGTATGATTATCAGTGGACGAAAGCTTCAGGTATGTCAGCTTCTACTAATCAAACAGACAGAATTGCTTATGCAGAATCAAAATTAGGTAAGAAATTGACTACACGTGATGCGTTGAAAGAGAATGGTGTACGGAATACTTATGGTATCTATGATCCTTGGTGGGGAAGTTCAGAAATAGAAGCTATTAATTGGCAGGATGAGTTGTTTCATACAGCTCCGGCATATGATATTCAATTAGCTGCTTCTGGGGCTACGGAGAAAATTAATTACTCGCTGTCTGGGGGTATTTATAAACAGGATGGTATTGTGTATGGTTCTTCCTACAGTCGATATAATCTTCGCGCTAATGTAGAGGCGCAGATGACAGACCGTATTAGAGTTGGTTTAATGGTGGCTCCTTCGTATGGAGTACAAAAAGGAGCTAAAGTGGATGGAAAAGAAAATGCAGTATCAAAAACATTGGGATTACCGGGTTGGGCGCTTGCCGGGACAGGGCGGAATGCCGGGGCTGATCCATATAAATTTTATGATGGATGGGGACCGGGACCGAATGTGATTAGTCCATATATTCAGGCTACTGCTCCTGACAGAAAGAATGCCGATATAAGAATCAATACAGCTTTGAATACCACAATTGATATTATTGATGGGCTAAAAGCTCAAGGTATGGTTGCGTGGAATTATAGAAATAAAAATGAAAGAACATACACTCCGACTTGGTCTAATGCAAAGTGGAATACTGCGGCCCACCCTGGTGAATTGTCGAGTTCCAGTTATTCGACCAACATATCGAATTCTTTATTGATACAAGGTTTGTTGACTTATAATAAAAGCTGGGGCATTCACTGTTTTGATGCTATGTTGGGGGCTTCTTATGAATCAAATAATGTCAATACATCTTTACAGAGCGTTTCTGACTTTCCGGATGATAAAAGTTGGGTTTTTGATAAAAATAAGGGTGGTACGGTGAAAAGTAATGAAATTGACTATACAGAGAATGCACTTCTTTCATACTTTGGTCGTGTACAATATGCATTGATGGATCGTTATTTATTTTCTGCTTCTTTAAGAAGAGACGGTTCTTCTAAATTTGGTTCCGAAAACAGATGGGGATGGTTTCCTTCTGTTTCAGCTGCTTGGAAACTAAATGAAGAATCTTTTATGAAAGACATTGATTGGTTAGGTTCAGCCAAGTTACGTTTGAGTTGGGGACAAGCGGGTAATGACCGTATTGGAGAAGCCCAGTTCTTATCGAATATGGTTGCTCTGAATTATGCGATAGGTAACTCTCAGAATATGGCTAGCGGTTATGTTCCAGGTAATCTGGCAAATCCTTTATTAGGTTGGGAAACAACAACTTCTTATAATATTGGTATTGACTTTGGAGTGTTAAATAATCGGATTTATTTTTCTGCGGATTATTATAAAAAAGTAACAAAAGATTTACTGTTGAAATCTCCGGTATCTTTGATTACAGGTTTTAGTACAATGATGGCCAATGTCGGAAATGTAGATAATTGGGGGTTAGAGTTTGAATTGAATACAGCCAATATATCTACTTCATCTTTTAAATGGAATTCTTCATTGAATTTTTCACTGAATCGAAATAAGATTACAAGTTTGGGAGATGATGATTCGGACATTCGTTCAGGACAGGGAAGTACGATTATACAAAGGGTTGGGCATCCTGTAAATTCTTATATGTTGTTAGAAGTGGAAAGAACGTTGAATGCTGATGATTTTGAGGTCGATGGTATTACTCCTAAAAAAGGTATTGCTATATATACAGGGCAAAAGCCGGGTGATTCAAAATGGAAAGATAATAATAAGGATGGAAAAATAACATCCGATGATTATACAGTGGCAGGAAGTTATCAACCGAAATTTGAATGGGGTTTTACAAATACGTTTAAATATAGAAATTTTGATGCGTCTATTCTGTTGCAGGGACGTGTGGGTGGAGAACTTTTATCTATTGGTTCAAGAAGTTATAATCGTGCTACAAATGACCCGAAGTATAATTATTTGAGTAGATGGTTATATAACTCATATTGGTCGGAAAGTGAACCCGGAGATGGAAAGACGCCGGCTTTCTATGCTACCGTTACAGGTGGACAATATGATACGAATTGGTTGTACGATGCAGGATATATTCGTATCAAGAATATTACTTTGGGATATAATATACCATTTAAACCCAATTCAATTTTAAATAAGGCTCGGGTATATGTGTCTTGTGATAATGTTTATATGTGGGATCATTATGATGCAGGATTCTCTCCTGAGGCAGCTACACAAGATAATGCATCTTCTGATTGGGGAGCTTATCCGTTATCAAGAACTTTTTCATTGGGTGTTAACATTACTTTCTAAATTAAAGGCTTATGAAAACAAAAGAATATATAGTAGCATTGATAGCTGCATGTGGGTTATGTTCCTGTAATGACCTTATTGATATTTATCCGGTTGAGAATAATTTTGCAGATACATTTTATACCTCGGAGTTTGAAATTAATCAGGCTACTATGGGAGTTTATGCTCGTTTGGGGCGCAATGGCGGAAATTTAGATTTTCCAACAATTTATTATTTTATGGCGTCTGAAGGGCGTTCCGATAATTTATATTATGCAGCTTTAGCAAATGCTCAGAGAGATCAGGTTGATTTTAGGAATTATGCCGTTACCGATGTAACAGGTACTAATGAAGATATATATGCACGTTTATATCAAATAATTGGAGATGCTAACATGCTATTGCAAAAAGTTCCTGATGAATATACACGTTATCGTGCTGAGGCTTCTTTTCTCAGAGCATTGGCATATTTTGAACTTGTTAGGGCGTATGGACCTCAGCCTGTGATAGATTATCCTGTTTTGAATGAAGAGGCCAGAACATTGTCTCGACAGCCTGCTGAAGAGGTATATAAGCTGATTATTTCTGATTTGGAATATGCCGGAAATAATTTGGAGACATTTTATACGGGAGAAGAAGCGGGAAGAGTTGGTTCTGTTGCTGCGAAATGCTTATTGGCTGAAGTTTATGTAACAATGGCAGGGTATCCGATGAATGATAAGAATGCTTATCAGAAGGCGGAAACAATCTTAGGACCTATTATGGATGAAGTCAAGAAGAGATTTGCTCCTGATTATTCTTATATTTTTGATGTGAATAAAGAAAATATGTACGATTTGTTTTCTGTACAATTTGCATCCGGGAATCAAGGTCTCGGTTCTTCTTTAGCCGGATATGTTACGGAGGGTTCCGGAGGTGTGATGATACCGGAATGGTTCTATAGCGGTTATCATTTGCAAGGACAGGATTTTAGGGTAGATGAATTGTTGGTAAATGACATGAAAGCACAGAACGATAAGCGTTTGGAAACATCTGTAGCAGAGGGATATTGGGATACAACAGAGCATGGATTTACTCCTGAAGATTATGCCGCCCATTATAAAGAACGTTGTATGATGATAAAATTTTTGGTTAAAGATAATACCAATAAAACAATAAAGGCATGGAACGATTATCCGTTGAATTTCCCGATATTGAGACCTGCTGATGCCTATTTGCTTTATGCCGAAGCTTTGATTAATAATGGTAAGGCGGAATTAGCTACGGAGTGGATTGACGCTATTCGTGTAAGGGCAGGTTTAGCTTCTTTGGGGCATACCCCGACAATGGATGACATTATGTATGAAAGAAGATGTGAGTTCATTGGTGAGGGCAAACGGTATTTTGATTTAGTAAGAATGGGAAAAGATACTTTTATTTCGACCATGAAAAAGTTTTCAGATCATTATGAGCACGTGTCTAAAATGGGAGCAAATAATCCGTCTGAAAAAGATTTGTTATTGCCTATACCATTAACGGTAATGAACATTCATACTTCATGGACTAATAACCCGGGGTATTAAATTGTATATTTGAAACAAGTTGTCTCAACATTTTATTGAGTATTTAAGTAATATGCTTGAGGCAACTTGTTTTCTTTATTGTTGCAACTTTATATAAATAGCTTTCATGAAGATAGTAAGATTGTTTTTTGTTCTTCTATTGATAGGTCCAATGAGTTATGCTGGTTCCCGTTTATTACCTGGTGGGTCACTGCATAATACATTGTATGGTTTCTTGAACCCGCAGGATTCTACACGGACTAAGATGTGGTGGTTTCATGGAAAATTTCCTTCTACTCGGGAAGGAATGACTAAAGACTTGGAGTCATTCAAACGTGTAGGAATCGGAGGAATTGTTTACTACGACCAGGTTCATGGTGACCAGTTACCGAATACGGAGCTGTCGATGAGTAAAGAATGGTGGGATAATATTTATTATATAGCTAAAGAGACGAAACGTTTAGGGCTTGATTTTGAATTTCATGTATCGAATGGATTTGTGGCGGGTGGTCCGTGGATTAAACCATGCGATGCCATGAAACGTCTGGAAAGTATTGAAACTGTTGTAGCAGGTGGAATACCATTGGCGCTAAAACTGCAAGCTCCCAATAATAAATATAATTTTTATCGGGATATAAGAGTTATAGCCATTCCGACAAAAGACGTTCCGGAGATTTGTATAAAGCTTTCTGCTAATATATCTCAAGTCACACCAGAACTTCTTTTTGGAGGACAGGTACTTTATAATATTCCTGCTATGGAAGATGTTCCGGTATGCATTAATATAGATTATACAAAGGCTACGTCTTTGAGGAGCATATCCTATATAATAGGTCCATCAGGTAAAGCAACCACTAGTGCAACGAATGTTCCGGGAGAACCTCAAGAAACATTTGTTGGGACTGGATATAAGACATTACCTCCAGTGGGAGAATTGCAATATAGTGAAGATGGAGAGGTATATCATAAAGTTTGCGATTTGAAACCTTTATATCGTGCCCACGAGAGTTATAAAAAGAAAACTATATCTTTTTTACCAGTAGAGGCAAGGTTTTATAGAATTAAATTACAAGGATGGAATGGTTCGGCGGAGGGGAAACCTTTGCGTCTGGGAGGAATCGCATTAAGTTCGGATCCTATGATTAATGAATATGAATATAAGGCTGGTTATATATCAGAATACATTGAGAAAACAATGACAACTCCGGCTTATTCTGAGGGAGAAGCTGTACCGTCTGATAAAGTATTGGATATTACCCGATATGTAGGAACAGATGGTATTTTGAGATGGGATGCACCAAAAGGTCACTGGCGGATATTGAGACTATGTATGGTACCGACAGGTGGAAGGGTAAAGCATGGGCGTCCGGATATGATGGGATTGGAATGCGATAAGATGTCATCCCGAGCTTCGACCTTGCAATTTAATGCCTATTTTAAACAGGTGTTAGATTCATTGGATTATTATGGTATTAATAATTTGAAAGGTATGGCAATGGATAGCCACGAAGCAGGTGCACAAAACTGGACTGATGATTTTTTGTTGGAGTTCAAACGACTTCGGGGATATGATCTATCTCCTTATTTGCCGGTAATGGCCGGATATGTAATTGGTGATGTCAGAACCTCAGAGAGTGTGTTGTATGATGTACGTCTTACAATTGCTGATTTGATTTCAGAACGCTATTATGGTACGTTTGATAGGTTGTGTCGTAATCGTAATATTGTTTTTACGGCACAGGCTACAGGGAATGCCCAATGTATAGTTGCAATACCGATTGTTGCTAAAAGTAAGGTGCAGAAGCCCCAGGGGGAGTTTTGGCTTATGCAACCGAATGGCAATTATGATATAAAAGAATCGTCCTCATCTGCTCATTTATATGGTAAACAAATAGCTTCAGCTGAAGCTTTCACGGATGGAGATTTGACTACAATGCCGGGTGATTTGAAGAATATTGCGGATGGTGCGTATTCACTTGGTATTAATGAGTTTGTCGTATGTGCTTCTGTACACCAACCGTATACTAAATATGCCGGATATCCGGGAGGCCGATTTTATGCAACCTATTCGCGTAATAACAGTTGGTGGGAGAAAAGTCGTAATTTTGGAGATTATCAGTCACGTGTCAGTTATGTTATGCGGCAAGGAAGACCGGTTGTTGATTTATGTGTTTATTTAGGTAATAATGCTCCTGTAAGAATCTTAACTCATCGGCTACCAAAGATACCTGCCGGATATGATTTTGATGCCTTTTCAGAAGATGCGTTGTTATCCCGAATGGAACCTAGTGAGGGAAAGATTGTTTTACCTACAGGACAGAGTTATTCTATGATGATACTTCCACGTTCGGGTGAAATCTCGTTAGGTGCTTTACGTAAAATAGCTTCATTGGTAAAGCAAGGTGTTTATGTATATGGTAACAGACCGACAGGATCACCATGTAAAGAGGATATGGGTAAGGATAAAGAGTATGAAGATTGGGTAAGTGCTTTATGGAACTCGGAGGGTTATGGTAAAGGGAAAGTTTTTTCTGGAATGACTCTAGATGAGGCTTTACAAAAGGCTTGTATATTACCGGATGTATATGGAGAAAAACTTTATTTTGCACATAGAGAGACGAATGATTGCGATATTTATTTTTTGAATAATCATACTGACAGTATCGTTTCAGGATTATATACATTTAAAACAAAATATCAATATGCACAATTATGGGATGCGGTTTCGGGAAAACGCTATCGTTTATCGGCAGATAAAGGATTGGTTACTTTACATTTATCTCCTAGGGAATCTTGTTTTGTGGTGTTTTCTAATAATAACGAACAATTGGATGATAAGCCTTTACTAAAGAAACGATATATTATTGATAGTAAATGGACAATTGATTTTAATTGCCGTTATCAAGGGGTAGGGCAGATGGAATGTAGAAAGCTTGAATATTGGAATAAATCAGAATATTCAAAGATTCGATATTATTCAGGGACAGCAGTTTATAAAACATCTTTTGAATGGAAAGATGCCAAAACTGTTTTTCTTCAATTACCCTCTAATAATTGTGTAACGGAAGTATACATAAATGAGCAAAAGACTGGAATTATTTGGTGTTCTCCTTGGAACTTGGATGTTTCGCCTTACTTGAAAAAAGGGAACAATGAATTAAGGCTGGAAGTTACGAACTCATGGAATAATAGAGCTGTGGGGGATTTAAGATTGAAACAAGATAAAATAATATGGAAACCGGAGTTATTTGTATCAGAAAATTCTTTGTTACAGGATGCTGGTCTACAAGGTGATATAATGTTGATTTTTTGATTCTCGTAGATTATATTGGTTGAAACCTTAGAATTCAATGAACAGAAAGAGTTCATCATTTCTTTTTCTGATTATTGATTCTAAGGTTTTCTTTTTGGGTTGAGGCTTTACAGTGACGCGCTGTATTTTATCAGCGCATATCCGCCCGCAACCTGCATTGCCATTCCCGGCAGACCGATACGGAAGTCTTGTACGGCTTGAAAGAAGTTGCCTGCCATCACCCACTCGCCTAAAGTGCCTATTACTTGATAGAACAGAACAACAGCCAATAAGATAGGCAGGGAAATACGGTTGAAGCGGTGTGCAGCCCAACCTGCAGCTACTGCCAGCAATACGGACTTTAATAAAATGGCAGGAAGTACTGCGGGAAGCGGCATTCCGAACAACAATGAATTAACTATCGGGGAGAGAACGGCAGTCAGCAGTCCCACTTTCCAACCGAATTTGTATGCACCGATTAGGGTAAAGAAATAAATGGGTAACCATGTAATGCCACCTTGCGGTATAAGGTGGAACAACTGTGGCAGTGCCATATTGCCTGCAATGAATAATGCGGCAATCAAGTAAGTTTTTGCATTGCTGTAATCCAGCGAGTAGAGTTTTACAGTTTTTGTTTCCATGTTTTTTTATCGTTAATAGAATTATTTTTTGTTTATCGGATAATCATTTTTTGTTTTTACAAAGTTAGAACTATTATTTCAAACGTATACAGTCTTGCAACGGCAATATTCGTTTTTTTTAGAAGTTGATATTCACGCCACCCATAAAAGTAGCTTTAGGCATAGGGAAACCGTCATTGATTTCGTAACGTTGCGCCAGCAGATTCTCACCTCTTACAAAAACATCGGCATAGCGGCATAAATGATAATTGGCGCGTAGATTCCAAAGAACAAAACTTTCCTTTTTCTCTTTGCCTTTGTTTACGTTGGTATAGAGACTCTTTATATATTGCAGTCCGGTTGATACTCCCCAGCGTCCGTATGTAAAATCTGCTCCTGCAAAGAGCTTATGCTCGGGAGCGGCAACTACCGGATTTTTCATGTGCAGCCAGCTATAATTGGCATTCACCTGCCAGTGAGGAGTAATGCGGTAACTGATATTGGTTTCAACACCCCGGTTCTTAATCTCACCGGTATTAACATTCTTGGGTTTGCCGTCGGTGGGAACAGTCATAATCATATTATCACCGTCGATATAATAGAGATTTACACCGTAAAACAAAGCGCCGTCCAAAGTCCGTTGCGAGAAAGACAACTCATAGCTCATCAAACTTTCCGCCATTAACTCCGGATTCTGTGGCGGGAACATATACATTTCACGAATGGTAGGATTGCGGAATCCTTTGCTGACCATAGCCTTCACTTCCACCTGTTCGGGTAGATGGAATGACAGTCCGCCTTGCGGTATCCATTCCGTACCTACGTGCGAGTGGTGGTCTACGCGGATACCGGCATCCAAAGACAGCCATTCGCCGAGGTCCTGACGGAAATCAACATATCCGGCAAATTCGTCCATTTGTTTGTCTACACCCGGAATGCGTTCGCCGGAAGCTACCACTCTGTTCCATGATTCGCCGCCGAAGTGCTGATAGTCGAAACCTATAGTCAGGCGGTTGCCGCTGAAAAACGTGGCGCTTTGATACCATGATATACCCAGCATCCGGTCTTTGGAGTTGAAGTGGGACTCTTGCGGTGTTCCTCCGGGATGGTAGCCGTCATCTATTTTATGGCGTCCCCAGTTGTAAAAGAAACTTAGAGCACCGGAACTCTTTTCGTAACGGTTTTCAAGGGCGAACGAAGTCATACCGCGTGTGATGCGTGAATCGTTGTCTATGTACGGATTGCCGACTTCGCCCGGATTGGAGGCCTTGAATTGGGTGATATTTACATCACCCCATAGCTTCCAGATATCGTTGAAGTCATATCCCAACTTGGCATAACCGCCGTATTGTTCAAATTCCATATCGTCACGATGTCCGTCGGTACGGTTGTAAGAGCCGGTAATGATGCTGCTGAAACGTCCTTTCTTGATGCGGTTGGAAATTTCCGTCTGTAGCGTGTTGTAGGAGCCGTAGCCGATTTGTGCGTTTGTCTTTATTCCGTCCTCTTGCATCTTGCGGGTCACTATATTGATAACTCCTCCCATTGCGTTGGAACCGTATAGCACCGAAGCCGGACCGCGAAGTACTTCCACCCGGTCGGTAAGCATCGTTTGGTAAGCGTCGGCAATGGGGTGTCCCATCAATCCCATATATTGGGGATGCCCGTCAATCAGTACCAACAAGCCTGCCGTAGGACTGCCGCCGATACCGCGCAGACTCATTCCGCCTGCCGCTCCCGTAGATACGCCGTAGCCCATGATGCCGCGGCTTGTGGTGAACAGTCCGGGCACTTGTTCCGTCAGTACAGGCAGAACGGAAGGCTGGAAACTTTGTTCCAACACTTTGCGGTTGACTACGGAGATAGTCATCGGCAGATGCCGTACATCCGTTTCATTTCTTGTTCCGGTCACTACTACTTCATCTATAGTCAGGTTCTTGGCAATGCGTGCACTGTCTTTGACTGTTTGTGCAAACCCGGTCGCCGCCCAAATGCCGGCTATCGAAAAAAGTACTATCGTCTTTTTCTTCATCTGTATTATAACGTCTCCTGTTTCAGTTTTTCTACAAATTGGTCTATTTCCTGTAACTTTTTGGGTATGTCAATACCTTGCGGACAGTGCGGGTTACATTGATTGCATCCGGTACAGTGACTTGCCTGACGGAGTTTCGGCACACTGCGGTCGTAACCGATGAGGAAGGCGCGGCGCGCTTCGCGATAGTTTTCATCCTGACTGCTTTTAGGTACATTGCCTTCGTTGATGCATCGGTTGTAATGCAGTAGAATGGCGGGTATATCCAGTCCGTAGGGACAAGGCATACAGTATTTGCAGTCGTTGCATGGCACGGTGGGATAGGTCAGCATCATCTGTGCCGTATCTTCCAGCAGAGCCATTTCTTCTTCCGTACAGGGGTCGAGGGGGGAGAAAGTGCGGAGATTGTCTTGCAGATGTTCCATATACGTCATGCCGCTCAGTACCGTCAATACATCGGGGAAAGTTCCGGCAAAGCGGAAAGCCCAGGAAGCCACGCTGTCTTGCGGACGGCGTTGTTTCAGGCGTGCCATTAAGTGGTCGTTCAGTTTGGAAAGGCGTCCTCCCAATAGGGGTTCCATGATGACGGCAGGTATGCCTCGCTTCACGAGTTCTCCATACAAATACTCAGCATCCGTATTGCGGGTATTTACTTCTTTGGCATGTTTCCAGTCAACGTAGTTCAGTTGGATTTGTACAAAATCCCATTTCAGTTCGTCGTGCCGTGAGAGTAGATAGTCGAAAACTTCTATGTCTCCATGATAAGAGAAACCGAGATTGCGGATGCGTCCCGCTTTGCGTTCTTCCAGAAGGAAATCGAGTATACCGTTATCCAAATAACGGCTGTGCAGGGCTTCCATGCCACCCATGCCGATGCCATGCAGCAACAGGTAGTCTATATAGTCCACTTGCAATTCTCGGAAAGACCGGTGGTACATGGCAAGTGATTCTTCGCGGCTGTGGGTGTTGGAACTGAAATTGGACAGCTTGGTTGCGAGGAAGAACTTTTCACGCGGGTGACGTTTCAGGGCGATGCCCGTAGCACGTTCGGACATACCTTGTACGTATGCCGGGGATGTATCGAAATAGTTCACTCCATGCGCAATGGCATAGTCAATCAGCTCATTGACGGTTTCCTGGTCTATTTCATCGCCTTTTCCGTCAGCCCGTTTTCGGGTAGGCCAGCGCATACAGCCATAACCCAGCAATGATACACGGTCGCCCGTAGTGGGGTTGGTGCGGTAGACCATTTTATCGGTGGGAATTTCGCCCAATGCAGCTGATTCGCTGTCCGAGCTGTTGTTCTTACCGGAACAGCCGTATAATGTGGCTGCCGATGCAAATGTTCCTGCGCCGGCTAGTTTGAAGAAATCCCGGCGGTTTATCTTCTTGCTATTCTTGTTATTATTCTTATCCATAAGTCCCCGTATTTAGTTTCTCGGTACCATCTGTCATTCAGAGCGTAGCGAAGAATCTACTCTCTTGATGTATACACAGAGAGTAGATTCTTCGCTACGCTCTGAATGACAGATACCCAATGATATTAATTAATTCAGTCGTTTATTTATATAATTCGTAGTCATTCTCTTTTGTTATCTTATCCTTACACTGTCCTGTGCATCATATGTCCTTCCACATAAATTGCGCTGAACGGACGTGACGGGCAAAGGTTCTCGCATGCGCCGCAACCGATGCACCGTTCGGTGTTGACAACGGGTATTTTTATGGATTCCTGACTTTCCGGGTCCGATGCTACCATTTGTATGGCGCTGACCGGGCAATGACGGGCACAGTTGCCGCATTCCACATCATCGGTGATGCAGATGCAATTTTCCTTTATCCATACGGCGTGGCCTATCTGGATGGCAGATTTATCAGCTTTGGTAATAGGACGGATAGCTCCTGCCGGACATACTTCCGAGCATTTGGTGCATTCGGGACGGCAGTAACCGCGCTCGTAGGACATTTCCGGCTGCATCAGTTTCATGAAGTCGGAAGAGGGGCGCAGCACTTGGTTTGGACATACCGATACGCAAAGCTGGCAAGCCGTACAGTGTTGTGCAAAATTGCGTGCGCTCAACGCCCCCGGCGGGATAATGGCAGTGGCACGTGCAGGAATTTTCTTCTCCTCGATAACTGCCAGTCCACCGTCCACATTCTTCTCTTGTGCCTTTAAAGCGGCTGTTGTAGCCAACACTGCCGTTGCAGAGAGAAAGGCACGCCGGGTATCATCAATTGAATCTGGAGTACTTGTCTTCTCCTGAGTTTGGGCGGATGCCTTTGCTGCATTTGATTTATGCCGGCGGGTATAAGTGATAGCCCCCTGCTTGCATTTATCAAGGCAATCCATACACGCCACGCACCGGCTGTAATCAATTTCGTGGGCTTTGGAGTTGATGCACGATGCTTTGCAGTTGCGTGCGCAAAGTCCGCAACCGTTACATTTTGTAGTGTCTATAACAGGTTTGAAAAGGGAATACTTGGACAGGAATCCCAGCACAGTGCCCACCGGACAAATCGTGTTGCAATAGGTACGTCCGCTTCGCCATGCCAATACTGCGAGCACAACCAAAGTAATGACCGCTATGATGAAGGTGGACAGGCTTTTCATCCATACTTCTGTTTCATAGAAAGCGTAACTGTCTGCCCGTTCCGCCCAATATGCCAGAAGATTATTGCCCCACTGATAGACGGGGGCAAAAAGATTGGAAGCGATACGGCCATACGAGCTGTACGGTTCGAGCAATGAGGCTACTGCATGGAAGCGTATGCCTGCAACAAGCGCAACGGCAAACAATGCCAACATTCCATAACGCAGCCATTTCAGCGCAGGAGAGTAACGGAAACGGTTTTTCTTCCGTTTGCCTGCAAATCGGGAAATGACATCCTGAAACACACCGAGCGGACAGATAACGGAGCAATAGACGCGTCCGAACAATAGGGTCAATGCAACAAGCAGCACTACCACGCCCACATTCAGTGCGAGCAGTGCGGGGAGGAATTGTATTTTTGCCATCCAGCCCATCCAGCTGTGCAGTGTCCCGCTAAAATCGAGGAACAGGAGAGTGATGAATGCAAAGAAAACAATTGCAAGTGTCAGTCTGATAGTACGTAACATAAAATTCGTAGTTAGTGTTTTATTGCTGCAAAAATACGAAGTTCATGTTTAAGTTTTGTATACGGATTACAGTTTTTTATATATATTCTACAGATACGGGCGATTTTAGCTTTCCTGACATCTTACTGCATGGAAGACGCGTCGAATGAAAGCGGCAGCAATGCGCCTACATTCTTCAGTTCATAAATGCCTTTTTCGCCGAACAGCAAGATGCGCATGGGGCATTTGAAGCGTTTTTCCGTTTCGAGCATCACCTGCCGGCAGGCGCCGCACGGCGGAATCGGTTCTTCCAAAAACTCCCCGTGTTCGTTGCGGGCGGCTATGGCAAGCGTTTCTACCGCTTGGTCGGGATATTGGGAGTTGGCATAGAACAAGGTGGTGCGTTCCGCACAAAGCCCCGACGGATAGGCTGCATTCTCCTGATTGGTGCCTGTAACAATTGTGTGGTTTGCCAGTCGGGCGGCTGCGCCTACCGAGAAGTGCGAGTAGGGGGCATAGCTGCGATAAGTTGCCTGACGGGCGGCATCCATCAGCTCGCGGTCTGCGGCGTTCAATTCTTCGTAGTCGTATATCTTGATAGCGATTTGTATGTTCAGGTCCTTCATAGAGTAATAGTTTATTGTAATTAATGTTACAAAGATAGGAAAGAGATTGGTTTTTTCAATTCTTTTGCAGACTTTTGTGTCAAATTCAACATTTGAAGCATGAAACCTATTTTCAGACTGGCTGCTATTATAGCACTTCTCCTCCTTTCTGTAGCTGTGCAGGCGCAGCGCAGAAATTCCCGCTACAATGAATATATCAAACAATATGCCCCTCTTGCCGTAGAGCAGATGCAGGAGCACAAGATACCTGCCAGTATTACGCTGGCACAGGGATTGCTGGAGAGTGGCGCAGGGCAAAGCACACTGGCGCGTAAAAGTAATAATCACTTCGGCATAAAGTGCGGAAGTAATTGGCGCGGGCGCAGTGTGAGGCATGATGATGATGCCCGTAACGAATGTTTCCGTGCCTATCGCAATCCGAAGGATTCTTACGAAGACCACTCGCTCTTCTTGAAACGCGGCGCCCGCTATGCTTTCCTGTTTAAGTTGAAGATTACCGATTACAAAGGCTGGGCACGCGGCCTGAAAAAAGCGGGCTATGCCACAGACCCCTCTTACGCCAACCGCTTGATAACCATTATCGAGGATTACGACCTGTATAAGTATGACAGCCGCGGTATGAGCAAGCGTGAAGCCCGCAATTGGGAGAAAGAATTGAAGAAGAAACCCTGGCTTGCCAATCCGCATCAGGTATATATAGCCAATGACATTGCTTATGTCGTGGCTCGTGACGGTGATACCTTCCAATTCTTGGGCAAGGAGTTCGACATTAGCTGGCGGAAACTGGTGAAGTATAACGACCTGCATAAAGACTATACTTTAGAAGCAGGTGATATTATCTATCTGAAAGGCAAGCGAAAGAAAGCCGCCAAGCCTTATACCGTTTATATTGTAAAGGACGGAGATTCCATGCACTCCATTTCACAGAAGTACGGCATTCGCTTGAAGAATCTGTATAAGATGAATCGCAAGGATGCGGAATACGTGCCGGAAGTGGGAGACAGGCTGCGTTTGCGGTAGGGTACGTCGCGTACCAACGTTTGGTACACGCCGTACCAAGCATTGGTATTCCTTGTACCCAACATTGGTATTCCTTGTACCAAGCGTTGGTATTCCTTGTACCAAACGTTGATAGTGTTTTTTGTACCGTTCCGCTATCCGAAAATGTACAGAGTGTCCGAAAACGGACACTCTTCTTTTTTGCCTTAACGCTTGTTTTCAATGATTTACATCTTTGGCACGGATTTCGCAAGTGTAAGGACGAAGAATAACGGGCTGTCCGTTTATGCAACAGGACGGCGGCAACATAAAACAGTAAATAAAGACAGAAAAATATGGATAGAGAGATTCCGAAAGAAGTTCGTAACAAAGAACGTAACAAGAAAATCATTCGTTATGGCGGTATGGGTGCTGCGGGCATCATCGTTATCAGTGTACTCATCTCGTTGATGCGTACCGGAGTGAGAGAAAAAGACCTTGTGTTTTCTCAGGTAAGCCGGGGCACGATTGAGGTCAGTGTAAGCGCTTCCGGCAAGGTGGTTCCCGCCTTTGAAGAGATTATCAATTCGCCTATCAATACCCGTATTCTGGAAGTATATAAGAAAGGTGGCGACAGCGTGGATATAGGCACGCCTATCTTGAAGCTGGACTTGCAGAGCGCCGAAACCGATTATAAACAGAAGTTGGACGAGGAACAGATGCGCAGCTATAAGCTGAAACAGCTCAAGCTGGAGAATATGACCAAACTGAATGACTTGCAGATGAAAGTAAAAGTCTCTGCCATGCAGCTGAACCGCAAAAAGGTGGAGTTGCGCAATGAGCAATATCTCGACAGCCTCGGTTCCGGCACTACGGACAAAGTGCGTCAGGCAGAGTTGAGCTACAATGTAGCCGAGTTGGAATACGAACAGCTGAAACAGCAATATGCCAACGAAAAAGAGGTACTGAATGCCGAATACCAAGTGCAGGAACTGGAGTTCAGCATCTTCCGCAAGACGCTTGCCGAAACCAAGCGTACGCTGGACGATGCGCAAGTACGTTCGCCCCGCAAGGCAATCCTTACTTACATCAATAATCAGATTGGCGCACAGGTGGCGGAGGGCTCGCAGATTGCCGTTATCTCCGATTTGAGCCACTTCAAGGTAGAGGGAGAGATAGCCGATACATACGGCGACCGCGTATCTGCCGGCGGCAAGGCTGTTGTGAAGGTTGGTAATGAAAAGTTGGAAGGGTCGGTAAGCAGCGTCACTCCGTTGTCCAAGAACGGCGTTATCTCCTTTACCGTACAGTTGAATGAGGATAACAACCGCCGTCTCCGCTCAGGTTTGAAGACGGATGTATATGTAATGAACGCCGTGAAAGAGGATGTGATGCGCATAGCCAACGCTTCTTACTATGTGGGACGCGGGGAGTATGAATTGTTTGTCCGCAATTCCGACAAGGAGATTGTGAAACGCAAAGTACAGTTGGGCGATTCCAACTTTGAGTTTGTGGAAGTAGTTGGCGGCTTGCAACCGGGCGATGAAGTGGTGGTGAGCGACATGAGCCAGTATAAGAATAAGAACAAACTGAAACTGAAATGATACATCTCTATCTGAAACAGGCATGGGCATTGCTGAAACAGAACAAATTGTTCAGTACGCTCTACATCGCCGGCACAGGGCTTGCCATTGCCATGACAATGGTTATGGCGATAGCCTATTACGTCAAGATAGCTCCCGTTTACCCGGAGGTGAACCGCTTGAACACGCTTTACCTGACGAATTGCCGAATAGAACAAGGACCGGAAGGTAACAAGTCAGTCTATCAGTGGGCGGTGTCCTACAAGGCTTTGCAAGACTGGTTTTATCCTACCCGCAACGCACTCTGTGTATCGGCGCAACTGAATAGCGGAACGTTCAGCGACAGCTATATACAGCCTGCCGATCGCAGTGGCGATTTCTCCGTAAAGACAAAGCTCACTGACCCCGCATTTTTCCGTATTTATCCGTTCCGCTTTCTCGAAGGAAAACCGTTTACGGCATCCGACTTGGCGGGCGGTATTTGTACGGCGGTTATCACCGACGAACTTTCTCGTCGCCTGTTCGGTGTCTCAAAAGGGGTGGTAGGACGTTCGTTCCGGTTAAACTATACCGATTATCGTATCTGTGGCGTGGTGGATGCTGCCAGCTACTTGATGCAACGCTCATATGCGCAAGTCTACTTGCCTTATAGTGTGGAGGCGGATTATCGGGAACCGAAATATGGCATGGATTATCTGGGAGCGTACTCTGTGACTTTTCTGGTGAAAGACAATGAACAAGCGGATGCCTTGAAAGCGGAAGTCAAAGATATTGTCCGCAAGGAGAACTTGATGCACCCCGATGAGTGGAAGGTGGAGTTTTGGGAACAGCCGGTGTCGCATCTCGTCAGCATCTTCCATTCTTTCGTAGGCAAGGAATTTGATGTGTGGGCCACGGTGCGCTACTTCCTACTGGTGTTGCTTGTCTTACTTCTGGTTCCTGCCCTCAACCTGAGTGGAATGATAGCGAGCCGCATGGAGAACCGCTTGGCGGAAATGGGAGTGCGCAAGTCGTTCGGTGCGGGGCGCAGGGCATTGCTCTCGCAGGTGATGTGGGAAAACCTGCTGCTGACGTTGGCGGGCGGCATTTTAGGACTGGTGCTGGCATGGGTAATAATGTATACAATGCGTGAATGGGTGTTTAACGTATTCGACAAGTGGCCGGACAGTGTGCCGCAGGGAGTGGACATTACGGTTTCGGGCGAGATGTTGTTTGCTCCGTTGGTATTCGTGGCTGTGTTGTTACTCTGTATTGTACTCAATACTCTGTCCGCCCTTGTACCTGCCTGGCATTCGTTGCGCAAGCCTATCATAAACGCATTGAACGAAAAACGGTGAGAAAAGAACATAAGTAGACCTTGAAAAGCAAAAAAATATGTTGAAACTGATATTGAGAAACCTATGGGCGCGTCGCCGACGCAATGGTTGGCTGTTGGCGGAACTGGTACTGGTGAGTGTCATCAGTTGGGTGATACTGGACCCTGTTATTGTACTGATGCACGACCGTAGTATACCCATAGGTTATGATTCCGACCGCCTTTGCATCGTTTCGCTGGGTGCTTTGCAGCCTAATGCTCCGGGATATGACGCCGGAGCGCAGGATTCGGCCCGTTTGGTGGACGGATACTATCAGCTGGTGCGCCTTGCAAAGAACTTTGAAGGGGTAGAATTGGCTACGCCGTTGCTGGGGTTCTGCTATCCTAATTCGAGTGGAAGCGGAAGTGCTTATCTTACCGCCGAGGGTGATACGGTGTCTCATCAGGTGATGTGGATGCAGTTTCTGCCGCATACGCAGTTTTTTGAAACTTATGGTTTCCGTTCGGGAATGGGACGCACGCCCGAACAACTGTCCGATTATGATTATGCCAAGAATGACCTTGTATTGACGGAAAATGCAGCTTATGACATCTTCGGACGAAGAGACGTGCAGGGAGAGCGTTGTGAGAGTACCAGTCGGGGAGATACGGTCTACCAGCCTGTCATTGGTATCGTGGAAACTTTCAAGTCTTACAGTGATTGGCGGCCTATGGCAGTAGCGTTTTTTCCCACGCTCAACGTTGACGCGAACGATATTCCGCAATATGCACAAATTTTGATACGCATAAAAGAGGGGGTCAGCATGAAACGCTTCTTGCATGACTTCCGCCCGTGGATGCTGAAGGAGTTGCGGCAGGGCAACCTCTTTGCCCGCAGTGCCCGTTCGTACGATGACCTTATCACCGAACGGGAAGCGGGCAGTTCAACTCCCGTCTATCGTCGCAACTTGGCCATGGCGCTTTTCTTTCTCGTCAATCTTTGCCTGGGAGTCATTGGCACATTCTGGTTACAGACGCGTACCCGTCGCGAGGAAGTAGGGGTGATGTTGGCTTTTGGCGCTACGCCGGGGCGTATCGTTCGTTTGTTGTTGGGTGAGGGGGCAGTGCTCACGTTGCTTGCTTCGTTGGCGGGCTTTGTGCTCTACTTACAATATGCCCTGAAAGAAGGACTCTACAACGGACTTGGTTGGGGAAACTCCGCTGTGACCGCATGGGCTTCCAACTTCAACCAGAAAGGAGTGGAACCGCTGGAAACGTATTGGGTGAGTAACTTTGCACAACATTTCTGCATCGTGTCGCTCATCATTCTGCTGATACTCTTGGCGGTGGTGCTTGTAGGCATTTTTATTCCTGCCCGCAATATCAGTCGCATACCGCCTACCGAGGCTTTGCGTGATGAATAGCAATCTATTAAATAACAATTAATACTTACCATTATGATTAAGTTAACTGGCATCAACAAGATTTATCGTACTAACGAGATTGAAACCGTGGCATTGGAGAATGTAAACCTCGAAGTGAACAAAGGAGAATTTCTGAGTATTATGGGACCTTCCGGTTGCGGTAAATCTACTTTGCTGAATATTATGGGCTTGCTGGATGCACCTACCAGCGGGACGATTGAAATAGCCGGTACTAAGGTGGACGGCATGAAGGACAAGGAACTGGCGGCTTTTCGTAACCGGAAGCTGGGCTTTGTGTTCCAGTCTTTCCACTTGATTAATTCGCTGAATGTATTGGACAATGTGGAGCTGCCTTTGCTGTACAGGAAAGTATCGGCCAAGGAGCGCCGCTGTCTGGCAGAAGAAGTATTGCAGAAGGTAGGTTTGAGCCATCGTATGCGCCATATGCCTACACAGCTGTCCGGCGGTCAGTGCCAGCGTGTTGCCATTGCGCGCGCCATTATCGGCAACCCGGAGATAATACTCGCCGATGAGCCTACCGGTAACCTGGATTCCAAAATGGGTGCGGAGGTTATGGAGCTGTTGCATCAGTTGAATAAGGAAGACGGACGCACCATCGTAATGGTGACCCATAATGAGGAACAAGCCAAACAAACCAGCCGTACTGTCCGCTTCTTTGATGGTCGTCAGGTAGAATAATTCCCCGCAATTTCATAATTTCTAATTCAGAATTAAGATGCAGACTATTCGTCAAGCCTTTATACTTCTGCGGCAGAATCCGTTGCTGAGCACCATATCCATACTGGGTACGGCATTTGCCATAACGATGATTATGGCAATTGTAATAACCTGGCAGATGAAGTATGCGGATATTGAGCCGGAAGTAAACCGTAGCCGCTGTCTTTATATTAGTAGCGTACATTTGCAGGGAAAGGAAAATAAGGGGTGGAATAATTATAATTCCTGTTCACCGGCTTTCATGAAAGAGTGCATACAACCATTGCCGGAAGTGGAGGCTTGTACGGCATTCGTTCCGGCGGGAGTAGCCTTGGTATCCATGCCCGACGGTACTAATCGTATGAAGGTGGATGCCATGGAAACAGATCCGGGGTTCTGGAAGGTGTTCCGGGTGCAGTTTGTTGCCGGGCGAGGGTTCAATGATTCCGATTGGGGCGGTGATGTGCCTGCGATTGTCATAGCGGCTTCTGTAGCCCGCCAACTGTTTGGCACTACGGATGCCGTCGGAAAAACGGTATTGCTGAACCGCAACGAGACACGTGTCTGCGGAGTGGTAAAGGATGTTTCCGTAACGGCTAAGGATGCTTATGCACAAGTGTGGCGTCTTTATCCCGCCAATTTGCAGGATGTGACTTCAGTGTATAGCTATTCAGGTTCGCATACGGTTGTAGCCTTAGCACATTCGACCGATGATTTCCCGGCTATCAGACAGGGAATAGAGAAGCGATTGAAAGACATCAATGCCATACAAGATGAAAGGCTGATAGATATTATGGAACAACCCGACGAAATTGTAGCACACGTCAACCATGTGTGGGCAAACAGAGGTCCGGATTTGCGGATGCTGTATATACAGTACTTTCTGGCACTGCTCATCATTCTTTTAGTTCCGTCGCTCAACCTTTGCGGATTAAGTAACAGCCGTATGCAACAGCGTATGAGTGAGCTGGGTGTGCGCAAAGCATTCGGGGCGACACGCGGAGTGCTGATGAGGCAGATATTGAATGAAAACCTTGTGCTGACTCTGATTGGAGGAGTGGTGGGATTGCTGTTCAGCTATCTGGCTGTGTATGCTATGCGTACGTGGCTGTTCACCAATAATCTGAATGTCGGTACTTCCGGTGATTTTGATTTAAGTATGTCGGTACTGTTCAGTCCTACGGTGTTCTGTCTGGCTTTTCTCTTTTGTTTGGTTATCAATCTGCTTAGCGCGGGTCTGCCTACATGGCTTGCCGCACGGCATACAATTGTAGATTCTTTGAACGATAAATAAAGCGAAATTGATTATGAAATTCATAGTACATAACTTACATATGATTCAGGCACGTCTCCGTAGTAACGGCTGGGTGTTGGCCGAACTGTTTCTGGTATTTATCGTGATGTGGTTTCTCTGCGACTCGCTGGGATGCTTGAAGTATACATATTATCGTCCGCTGGGCTATAATATAGATAATGTCTACCAACTGTCGATGATTACGGGCGGCGAAAGCCAAGATACCGGCATGACAAAGGCGGACAAATACATTAGTATTTTGCAGAAACTTGAGAGGGAGCCCAGTGTTGAAGTTGCTGCCCTGTCATATTGGAGTTTGCCGATGAGCGGCAACAATTCTTATAACTCGCTGGCTGCACAGGATACCATCGGGTGTGAAATGCGTCTAATAAATGCCACCGGAGGATATACCCGGGTATTCCGTATGCAGGAAGATGCCAAGCGTCCGTTTGCGGCGATGCCTGTAGGGAGCGATGTCAGCTCCGGCAATTATGTAATGTTAAGTGAGAGTGCGGTTCTTTTTTTTAGGAAGAGGGTACCCGACTTTTCGTTAGACACTCCCTTGAGCTGGTATGGAGATTCTGCGAATGTTGTTACTCAGTGCGGCATGATAGGCGGTTTCCGTTCTTATCGTTATGGCGCCGATGCAAAGTGGATTTTTCGAAGAATAGACGAGAATGTAATACGGACGGAGTTACAGGATTATAGGGCACAGATTGTTTTCCGCGTGAAAGAAAAAATGGATTCTCCTGATTATAGGAACAAGTTCCTGAAAGAGATAGCTCCGCATCTGGATACGGATGATATGTTTATAGCCGATGTTGCTCCTTACACGGAACAGCAGAAACAGTTTGAGGTGATGCAAGGTGATGTGGATAAAGTGAATACGCAAACGGTGGTAGTGGCATTTCTTTTGGTGAATGTATTTCTGGGACTGATAGGTACTTTCTGGTTTCGTACCCGGAGACGCCGTAATGAAATAGCTTTGAGGCTGGCAATGGGCAGTACCAAAAAACAGGTTTTCAGTTTGCTCATGGGAGAGGGATTGCTACTGCTGACTCTTGTTACACTGCCTGCTATGATTGTCTGCTACAACGTAGGTATTGCCGAACTGACAATGGGACGTACGGAATTGATTACTACATGGCCGGTGGAATGGAGTTTTCTCCGTTTCCTGCTGGGTGCAGTGGGCGCATGGTTGTTGATGGCATTAATGGTGATAGTGGGTATATGGTTTCCGGCACAACAGGCCATTAATATACAGCCGGCGGAGGCATTACATGAAGAATAAAGTAGAAATAATAGAAAATGGATAGATGAGATGATAAAGCAATATTTTACACAAGCATGGGCGCAACTTCGCCAACAACCGTTGATTAGCACGGTCAGTATAGCCGGTACGGCACTTGCCATCTTCCTGATAATGTTGGTGGTGATGATGCAACAAGTAAAGGTTGCTCCTTTTGCGCCCGAAAGCAATCGTGACCGTTTTCTGCACGTCAAGTCTATGAGCATCTCCAACTCAAATTGGGGAGACGGTACAAGTAACGGACCGATGAGCGTACAGACCGCCCGAGAATGTTTTCAGTCATTGAAAACACCGGAAGCTGTTACTATTTATACCTTAATTCCGCAACACTATTATAAAATATTTTTTTTAAGTACCTGAGCAACAAA
>ERZ773177.151-NODE-151-length-82095-cov-11.4591_pt1 | contig 82095 bp, 75 predicted proteins | sample MGYA00580534_ERZ773177 | MGnify/ENA primary metagenome ERZ773177 (study PRJEB29015, sample SAMEA2737872) | human gut metagenome | biome: human gut; feature: human-associated habitat; material: faeces | place: China | collected 2012 ...
GTGCAGGCGGCGATAGACGGTGAAAACTCCGGTGGCGGCGGCAATGGCGGCGGCGTGATTCCCGACGAGGGGGATAAGGACAATCCGCTCGGATAGTAAACATGATATCATGAGATTGTATTTTGTCTTTTTTACTAAATAATGTTATTGAGATGAACAATATCCATGCAGTCTTGTTATATTTGTAATCATTTCAATTTACTTAATAAATACAATTATGATAACAGAAAAATTACAGAATGCAATTAACGAGCAGATTACGGCTGAGATGTGGTCATCTAACCTTTATTTAGCAATGTCTTTCTATATGGAGAAAGAGGGTTATTGCGGAATGGCTTCTTGGTTGAAGAAGCAATCTTTCGAGGAACACGGACATGCTTGTGAATTGGCATCGTACATCATCAAACGCGGCGGTAAGGCTAAATTAGATAAAATTGATGTTGTTCCCAACGATTTCGGTACTCCGCTGGAAGTATTCGAACAGGTTTACGAACACGAATGCCGCGTATCGAAGATGATTGATGCTCTGGTGGACGTAGCCGCAGCCGAAAAAGACAAGGCTTCTCAAGACTTCTTGTGGGGATTCGTTCGCGAACAGGTAGAAGAAGAAGCTACCGCTTCCGGCATCGTAGACATGATAAAGAAAGCCGGTGCTTCCGGAATCTTCTTTATTGATGCGAAACTGGGTGAAAGAAAATAATAGAAAAAAGTGATAATGATAGGGTGGTAGGGTGATAGGCTTTACCACCCTATTGCTTTTTTATCACCCTACCACTTTTTTTATATTATTTCATGTTTCTTCTTGTGGGTAATTAAATAATTACCTATCTTTGTAATAAGAAGAAAAAGAAATAGTTATGCCTACAATATTTATCTTGTTTGGTTTTCGTTTTATGTTTTATGCTAACGACCACGAACCTATTCATGTTCATGTAATAAAGGGGAATGTTAGTGCGAAATTTATATTATTCCCTGTCATGTTAGTAAAAAACAATGGCTTGAAATCTTCTGAGTTGAAGCTTGTAGAATCTATAATTGAAGAAAATCAAGAGGTAATAGCAGAGCATTGGAATAAATTCTTTAACAAAGCAAAATGAACGGTTATGAAAGACGTAGTAGAAAAAGTATGGTTGACCGATACAGCTGTATGGATACGTACAATTGACGGTAAGGAAGCCTGTGAAGAATTTGCAAATTATCAAAGATTAAAGTTTGCCACTCCTGAACAGCGTGCGAATTTTGAAGTGGGTGAATATGGTATTCATTGGAAAGAATTGGATGAAGATTTAAGTTTTGAAGGTTTTTTTCAAGAAAAGAAATCGAATCCTTTATATGATTTGTTTATTGCCCATCCCGAACTGAACGCCTCTGCAGTAGCCCGCCGTTTGGGCTTGTCACAAAGTTTGTTTGCCCAATATGTGAGTGGGGCAAAGAAACCGTCGAAACAACGTTTTGATGAAATAATAGAAGTTATACGTGAAATAGGGCGTGAGCTAATAGCTGTACCCGCATGAAAGAAGTGGTAGGGTGATAGGCTTTACCACCCTATCACCTTTTTTATTTCAGTACTCCCAATTCCTTTCCTACTTTTATAAACGCTGCGATACATTTATCCAAATGCTCCTTGTCGTGTCCGGCGGAGATTTGCACACGGATGCGTGCCTGACCCTTCGGCACAACAGGATAATAGAATCCGGTTACATAGATACCTTCTTCCTGCATACGGGCAGCATAAATTTGAGACAGCTTGGCATCGTATAGCATTACTGCGCAAATGGCACTTTGAGTAGGCTTGATGTCAAAGCCGGCAGCGGTCATCTTGTCGCGGAAGTAGTTTACATTTTCTACTAACTTGTCGTGCAGGGCATTACTTTCTTTCAGTATTTTGAACACTTCAAGACTTGCACCGATGATGCCCGGAGCGAGAGAGTTGGAGAACAGGTACGGGCGGCTGCGCTGGCGCAATAAGTCGATAATCTCCTTGCGGCCTGTGGTGAAACCACCCAAAGCGCCCCCAAAGGCTTTGCCCAACGTGCCGGTGTAAATATCCACACGCCCGTAGGTATTGTACTGTTCGCTCACGCCATGACCCGTAGCGCCTACCACGCCGGCAGAGTGAGATTCGTCTACCATAACCAACGCGTCGTACTTCTCGGCAAGGTCGCATATCTTATCCATAGGAGCCACGTTGCCGTCCATAGAGAATACACCGTCCGTTACGACGATGCGGAAGCGTTGCGCTTGGGCTTCTTGCAGGCATTTCTCAAGTTCGGTCATGTCGGCGTTGGCATAACGGTAGCGCTTTGCCTTGCAGAGACGCACACCGTCGATAATGGAAGCGTGGTTCAAGGAGTCGGAGATAATGGCATCCTCTTCGGTGAAGAGAGGCTCGAACACACCGCCGTTGGCGTCAAAACAGGCAGCGTAAAGAATCGTGTCTTCCGTCTTGAAGTAATCGGAAATGGCGGCTTCCAATTCTTTGTGAATATCCTGTGTTCCGCAGATAAAACGGACGGACGACATTCCGTAACCGCGTCGTTCCATTATTTTCTGAGCTGCGGCTATCAGGCGGGGATGATTGGACAATCCCAGATAATTGTTGGCGCAGAAGTTCAGCACCTCCTTGCCTTTCACGGTGATGGCAGCTTGTTGCGCACTCTCAATCAGGCGTTCCTCTTTGTAGAGTCCGGCTTCTTTAATTTCAGCAAGAGTTTTGCTGAGATGGTCTTTCATTTTACCATACATAGCTTTTTATTTTAATAAGTGAGACATCGTAATCTGAAGCTCTACAAAGGACATCATTTTTCTTGGAATAAACAATATCTTTTTGATAGAAAAATGAAAAAAAAGTACGTATATTTGCGCATCGGTAATGTGAAGAATACCTTATAAATAAGTTGTATGAAGAATATTTTGGTAATTGGAGCCACAGGACAGATTGGCTCGGAGTTGACATTGGAGTTGCGCAAGCGTTATGGTGACGACCATGTTGTGGCCGGATACATTCCGAGCGCTATGCCGCAAGGTGAGTTAAAAGCCTCTGGTCCATCGGCGATTGCTGATGTGACAGACCGCCAGTCTATTGAAGTAGTGGCACGACAATTCAAGATTGATACAATTTATAATTTGGCTGCCTTGTTGTCGGTAGTCGCCGAAAGCCGTCCGGCAATGGCGTGGAAAATCGGTATAGACGGGTTGTGGAATGTACTGGAAGTAGCCCGTGAGTACGGTTGTGCCGTATTTACGCCGAGTTCTATCGGTTCGTTCGGAGAAAACACTCCTCATGTAAAGACGCCGCAAGACACCATTCAACGCCCGCGCACCATGTACGGCGTAACAAAAGTGACGACAGAATTGTTAAGTGATTATTATTATACGAAATATGGGGTGGATACCCGTGCGGTACGCTTCCCCGGCATTATCTCCAATGTGACGCCTCCGGGTGGCGGTACGACGGACTATGCGGTAGATATCTTCTATTCGGCTGTGAAAGGCGAAAAGTTCGTCTGTCCCGTAAAGGCGGGTACATTTATGGACATGATGTATATGCCCGATGCCATCAATGCGGCTATCTCGCTGATGGAAGCCGCTCCGGCGCGTTTGAAACACAGGAATGCGTTCAACATCGCTTCCATGAGTTTCGACCCGGAAATGATTTACGCTGCTATCAAGAAGCATGTGCCCGATTTTGAGATGGTTTACGAGGTAGACCCTTTGAAACAGGCCATTGCCGACAGTTGGCCGGACTCTTTGGATGACTCCTGCGCCCGTGAAGAATGGGACTGGATGCCGCAATTCGATTTGGAGTCCATGACCGTGGATATGCTTGAAAAGCTAAGAGCAAAATTAAATAAATGACCGTAGAGGGTCAGTAAAGAATGAAACAATTACTAACGGGATTCTGCATACTCATTTTTCTGTTCTCATGCGGGAACAGAAAGACGAAGATGGATCCCTTTACTACCATTACCGAAATGGTGGATTCGGCAAACCATAAGGCCGATACGCTGCTGCAGGCTGAGGTGGAGGAAGAACCTAAACCGTTGGAAGCGGACGAACTGTTTGATGATTTTATCTTCAACTATGCTTCGGACGAGGCTTTGCAACGGGAGAGGACGGTGTTTCCTTTGCCTTATTACAACCGGGACACCCCTTCAAAAATTGAGGAGCGTTTCTGGAAGCACGACTACCTGTTTACCAAGCAAAATTATTACACATTGCTTTTCGATCGTGAGAGTGACATGGATATGGTGGGTGACACAGCGTTGAAGTCCGTACAGGTGGAGTGGATTTACCTGAAAACGCGCATGGTGAAGAAGTATTACTTTGAGCGTAAGGAGGGTATGTGGATGTTGGAAGCCATTAATCTGCGCCATATAGAGGAAGGTGAGGGCGAGAATTTTGTGGATTTCTACACCCGTTTTGTGACGGACAGCTTGTATCAAAGCAAGCACATCGCCGACCCGCTGCAGTTTGTCACGATTGACCCCGACGATGAGTTTGCCATATTGGAAACGACCCTTGATGTGAACCAATGGTACGCTTTCCGCCCGCCGCTGCCTATGGACAAGTTGTCCAATATTAACTACGGACAAAAGAATGAGGATAATTCTAATACGAAGATACTGAAAGTGAACGGTATCGGCAACGGATATTCCAACGTATTCTACTTCCGGAGACGGGGAGGAGAGTGGGAGATGTATAAATATGAGGATACGAGCATTTGAAATTTATGAGAATACCCAATACATTCGGATTTGATGTGAAAGCTGCCTTGTATGCAGAATATGACTCGGTAGAGGAACTGGAGAAAATGATAGCCGAAGGGCGTATCACTTCTCCTTTTCTACATATGGGATGCGGCAGTAATTTATTGTTTGTGAAAGACTATGACGGCGTTGTGCTGCACTCGCGCATCGGTGGAATGGAGGTGACTGCAGAAGATGACGAACAGGTGTGCGTGCGTGTAGGTGCGGGCGTGATATGGGATGATTTTGTGGCTTATTGCGTGGAACGGGGTTGGTATGGTGCGGAGAATCTGTCGCTAATCCCCGGTGAAACGGGTGCAAGCGCTGTACAGAACATCGGCGCTTATGGCGTAGAGGTAAAAGACCTCATTTTGTCAGTGGAGACGATAAATATTCGCGGTGAGAAGCGCATTTACCAAAAGGATGAATGTGAATATGCCTACCGGAAAAGCCTTTTTAAAAAGCCTGAAATGAAGTCGGTCTTTGTGACTTACGTAAACTTCATACTGGGCAAGAAAGAACGCTATACATTAGACTATGGCACGATTCGTCAGGAGCTTGCCAAGCATCCGGCGGTGAATTTAGCTACCCTGCGTCAGGTGATTATAGATATCCGTAACAGTAAATTGCCCGATCCGAAAGTGCTGGGCAATGCCGGAAGTTTCTTCATGAACCCCATTGTGCCGCGTGCGCTTTTTGAAAGGCTGCTGCATCAGTATCCTTCTATGCCTCACTATGAGGTGGATGCCGACCGGGTGAAGATTCCTGCCGGATGGATGATAGACCAATGCGGCTGGAAAGGCAAGGCCTTGGGACCTGCAGCCGTACATGATAAACAGGCTTTGGTGCTTGTGAATCTGGGTGGCGCGACCGGAAAAGATGTGGTTGCTCTGTCGGATGCTGTCAGGGCTTCGGTTAAGGAGAAATTCGGTGTGGAAATTTGGCCGGAAGTAAACTTTATTGAGTGATTAACGATTAGTGAGCTGCGCTGTTATGAAACTGACTATATTAGGAAGCGGAACATCTACCGGGGTGCCGGAAATAGGTTGTACGTGCCCAGTTTGTACTTCTGCCGATTCGCGGGATAACCGCCTGCGGGCATCGGCCCTGTTGCATACGGACGATGCGACGATACTGATAGATTGCGGTCCCGATTTCAGGACACAGATGTTGCGGGCTTCTATTTACGAACGGATTGACGGTGTGCTGATTACCCATGAACACTACGACCATGTGGGTGGACTGGATGATTTGCGCCCTTTCTGCCGCTTCTCGGAAATACCCATCTATTCAGATGCCTATACTGCAACCCATTTGAGGGTGAGGATGCCATATTGTTTTGTGGACAAGGTGTATCCGGGTGTACCGCGCATCTACTTGCAGGAAGTGGAAGCCGGCAAGCCTTTTTCTATCCGGAAAACAGAGATATTGCCGGTTGCCGTGATGCATGGACGGCTGCCTATCTTGGGATATCGCATTGGCGGACGTTTGGGATATATAACGGATATGCACACGATGCCGGATGTTTCGTATGAACAATTGCGGGGACTGGATGTTCTGGTAATAAACGCTTTGCGACCACAGCCGCATCCTACGCACCAGAGCATATCGGAAGCGTTGGCGGCTGCGGAACGTATTGGCGCAAAAGAAACTTATTTTATCCATATGAGTCATCATGCAGGACTGCATGCCGAAATAGACAGTCAATTGCCGCCCCATATGCATTTTGCTTATGATGGTATGGAAATATATTTCTAAACTTTTTAAAACATTTGTTTTGTTTTATTAGTAGAAATACCTATTTTTGCCAACAGTTGATGAATTTATGCCATGAAGCTCCGACTCCTCATAAGAATAGCCGTTATTGTGTCCATAGTTTTGCTATGTACGGGCTTTGGCGTATATTCGTTTCTGCGTATGAATGCAGTGGAAAACCAACAGGATTTTAATCTTTTCACATTAGTGCCGCAGGATGCTACAGCCGTACTTGAAACAGACCGTATGGCGGATTTGATGGAAGACATCAACGGGCTGCATTGCAGCAAGGACGACCATTTCTTGTATGTATCTGAACTTTTCGTCTACCTGAAGAAATATCTTAATACGTTGGTGGGTGACACGCCGCATGGATTGAGCAAGCAGATGAACAAGATGCTTATCAGCTTCCATGAACCGGATACTCCTCTGAATCAAGTGCTATATTGCAGCCTGGGGACAGGAGACTACGAATTGGTAGAGTCTTTTGTGCGTAAGTATTGTTCCAGCACTTTCCCTTCTAAATATTTTGACTATAACGGAGAGGAGATACGTATTTATCCCATGGAGGACGGACGTTTTCTTGCGGCTTATTTCACATCGGATTTCTTGGCTGTCAGTTTCCAGAAGCGTTTGATAGAACAGGTGATTGACGCTCGCCGTGCTGACCGTTCGCTAATGGATGTGCCCTCTTTTCGTACCATGTATGCCGGCAAACGCAATAATGTGACGGCAACGGTGTATGTACGCATGAAGGAAGTGGATATGGGTAAGGATACGGACGGCATCCGTTCGCAAACGCGCTTGGGAAGCTGGGCGGAATTTGATATGAAGTTCAACGAGGAAGCCATTTATTGTTCCGGTATCAGTCATGGGGCGGATAGCACCCATACCTTTATCAATGCATTACGCAAACAAAAGCCGATAAAGGGATTTTTGGGAGAACGACTTCCCTCATCGACTTTCTTCTATGACCAATGGGCTATTTCGGATTTGGAATCGATGTTCGGCTTTACTTCACGGCAGGAATATGCCAAGGCGACTTATTCCAATTATATCAAGAAGCGGGATGAAGAGTGGATGATGTTTATGAAAGAATATGCGGGAGAGAGTATCATGTCCTGCTTGTTTCAGTCCAAAGATACTGCTGACAAGTACCCTTGTGCCGTAATGAGCATCCTTGTAAAGGATGAAGCGCGGGCGGAACGTTATTTGCAGCATATGCTCTACGCTACCCCCAAAGAAAAGGATGCTCCGATGGTGCCGCAGACATCTCCCAATTATAAGCAATACCCGCGTGCACGAAAGTATCGTCAGTATATGTTACCTCGAAATACTATGTTGACGCAACTGACGGGTATTACAGAGTCTGCACTGCATACCTACGCTTGTTTCTATAAAGGAGCGTTGTTGCTGGCTCCCGATGCGCAAAGTCTTTCCGCTTATATAGATGCTGTTGAGAATAAGGAAGTGTTGGATGGTACTTCGGTATATGAGGAGGGGGTGGGCAGCCTTTCTTCCTATTATAATTTTGCCATGATGGTGGATATGGAGGAGATGATGTATCAACCGGAAACCTATGTACGGCTGATACCGAATTTCTTTTTCCGCCAATCCAAGTTTTTCCGCCATTTCGTAATTGGCATACAATTTACTTGTACGGATGGAGTGGTGTACCCGAATCTTGTCTTACTGTATAAAGGGCAGGAGTTGGAGGAAATTGAGAATTAAAAATTGAAAAACTTCTTTTCTTATTTCTCAATTTTTAATTCTCAATTCTCACTTTAGAAGGGTAAATCGTCTTTAGCGTCTCCGGACAAAAATTCCGGTGCTGCGGACGGAGCCGGCGGCGGAACCGGTGCGCCCGGTGCAGGTGCGGCTGTGCTGACGCGTTCTACTTTCCATGCACGAATACTGTTGAACCAGCGGTCTTGCCACTGACGTGCGTCAACGTCGAAAGAAACTGTCAATTCTTCGCCCATCTGGATGTTGAATTGTTCTATTTTATCCGCTCCGAATACGTCAAAACACATCTTACGGGGATATTGTCCGTGATCCTCGATTACGTATTCCTGTGCCTTCCACTCGTTACCTGTCTTGGAAACTCCGCCTCTGGGCTGGAGTATAGCGATAATTTTTCCTGTAAATTCCATTGTTGTCTTTTTAAATGATGCGGCGAAGTTACAATTTTTTAGGGATATGCGACGAATAAACGGCTGTTTTTTCTTTGCCGTAGGGAATTCTTTTTTTAACTTTGTCCGTTAGTTAACAACTGAACTGAAATTAAAACTTAAATACATAGAATATATGAAATTTATCGTTTCGAGTACTGCGCTCTCCAGCCATTTGCAGGCTATCAGCCGCGTGATTAATTCGAAGAATGCGCTGCCTATTTTGGATTGTTTCCTCTTTGAACTACAAGATGGAACTCTGTCTGTAACTGTTTCTGATAGCGAAACAACTATGGTTACTACAGTCGAAGTGAATGAAAGTGATACGGACGGACGTTTTGCGGTGACTGCCAAGACTTTGTTGGACGCTTTGAAGGAAATTCCCGAACAACCCCTGACATTTGACATCAATACAGACTCTTTGGAAATTACGGTACAATATCAAAACGGTAAATATAGCCTGATGGGTCAGAATGCGGATGAATTTCCCCAGTCCGCTATGTTAGGCGATAATGCTGTTCGCGTGGAAATGGATGCGCAGGTGTTGTTGGGCGGTATAAATCGTGCAGTGTTTGCAACCGCTGATGATGAACTCCGACCCGTAATGAACGGTATCTATTTTGATATTACTACCGAAGATATAACAATGGTAGCTTCCGATGGTCATAAACTGGTACGTTGCAAGACGCTGGCTGCCAAAGGCAATGAACGTGCGGCTTTCATTCTTCCCAAGAAACCCGCAAACCTGATGAAGAACTTGCTGCCGAAAGAACAGGGCATGGTAACGATAGAATTTGATGAACGCAACGCTGTTGTCACCTTAGAAAACTATCGTATGGTGTGCCGTCTGATTGAGGGACGTTATCCGAACTATAACTCTGTCATTCCGCAAAACAATCCGTACAAGGTAACAGTAGACCGCCAACAGCTTATCGGTGCATTGCGTCGTGTGTCTATTTTCTCATCACAGGCAAGCAGCCTTATCAAGTTGCGTATGCAGGAGAACCAGATCGTGATTTCCGCACAGGACATCGATTTTTCCACTTCTGCAGAAGAAACACAGATATGCCAATATGCCGGCAACCCGATGAGCATCGGCTTTAAGTCTACTTTCCTGATTGATATTCTGAATAATATATCAGCGGATGAAGTGGTTATCGAATTGGCTGACCCTTCACGTGCCGGTGTTATTGTTCCGGTAGAGCAGGAAGAGAATGAAGATCTGCTGATGCTGTTGATGCCGATGATGCTGAATGATTAATAAAACAGTAATCTGTTGTTCTTTTGATTTAGGCACGGATTATGCGGATTTCACGGTTCGGGTTTATAGAGAAACCGTGTCAGTCCGTGTAGTCCGTGCCTAAAAGATAAATTCGGGACAGATTATTTGTAGGATGAAAACTAAATACGAAACTTCATGAAATTAAATCTGAAAAATCCGATTGTCTTTTTTGATTTGGAGACTACGGGAACAAATATCAACTCCGACCGCATAGTGGAAATCTGTTATCTTAAAGTATATCCCAACGGAAATGAAGAAACCAAAACCATGCGTATCAATCCCGAAATGCACATTCCTGCAGAAGCTTCTGCCGTTCATGGCATTTATGATGAAGATGTAGCGGATTGCCCCACATTTAAAGAAGTGGCACGTAATATCGCTAATGATATTGAAGGTTGTGATCTCGCCGGTTTCAACTCTAACCGTTTCGATATTCCTGTTTTGGCAGAAGAATTTCTGCGTGCGGATGTGGATATTGATATGAGCCGTCGCAAATTTGTGGATGTGCAGGTTATTTTCCATAAAATGGAACAACGTACGTTGTCTGCCGCCTATAAGTTCTATTGTGATAAGAATCTGGAAGATGCTCATACAGCGGAAGCTGATACGCGCGCTACCTATGAGGTGTTGATGTCACAACTGGATCGCTATCCTGAGTTGCAGAATGATGTAGCTTTTTTGTCGGATTATTCCAGCTTCAACAAGAATGTGGATTTTGCAGGACGCATGGTTTACGATGATAAAGGTGTGGAAGTCTTTAACTTCGGCAAGTATAAAGGTATGTCGGTAGCGGATGTGCTGAAGCGTGATCCGGGCTATTACAGCTGGATACTGAACAGTGATTTTACACTGAACACCAAAGCTATGCTGACTAAAATCCGTCTGCGTGAAATTACCCAGAAGTAATATTCTGCTTGTATTTTGTAATTAGTAACTTGATTTCATGGCAAATCCACTGAAAGGAAAGAAAATAGTACTCGGCATTACAGGAAGTATTGCCGCCTATAAGGCCTGCTATATCATTCGCGGGCTTATAAAACGAGGAGCGGAAGTGCAAGTCGTTATAACTCCTGCAGGAAAAGAATTTATAACTCCCATTACTTTGTCAGCTCTTACCAGTAAGCCTGTCATTAGTGAGTTTTTTGCACAACGTGACGGTACTTGGAACAGTCACGTGGATTTAGGCTTGTGGGCGGATGCCATGCTGATAGCTCCGGCTACAGCTTCCACTATCGGCAAGATGGCGAATGGTGTTGCCGACAATATGCTGATAACCACTTATCTGTCTGCCAAAGCCCCTGTTTTTGTTGCTCCGGCAATGGACTTGGATATGTATGCCCATCCGTCCACCCAAAAGAATTTGGAGACGCTCCGTTCCTATGGCAATCATATTATAGAACCGGGAACAGGTGAACTGGCAAGTCATTTGGTGGGCAAGGGCAGAATGGAAGAACCGGATGTAATTATCCGTCATTTGGAAGAGTTCTTTGCTGCCAAAGACGGTGATTTGGCCGGAAAGAAAATAATGATAACTACCGGACCGACATATGAAAAAATTGACCCCGTACGTTTCATCGGCAATTATTCATCAGGTAAAATGGGTTATGCGCTCGCTGATGAATGTGCGGCAAGAGGAGCGGAGGTTATTCTGGTTTCAGGACCGGTTCAGCTTCAAACGCGTTATTCTATGCACCGGCATATTAATGTAGAATCTGCCGGACAGATGTTTGAGGCTGCTACTTCTTTGTTTTACAATGCGGATGCTGTTATTATGGCTGCGGCCGTTGCCGACTATACGCCGGAACAGGTTGCCGATAAAAAAATAAAACGGGAAAAGACCGGAGATATATCATTGAATCTGAAACCGACGCAGGATATTGCCGCTCACTTGGGAGAAATGAAAAAGAAATACCCCGGTAAAGTTCTGGTGGGATTCGCCCTCGAAACCAACGATGAGCAGCATAATGCGGAAGATAAACTAAACCGTAAGAATTTGGACTTTATAGTGCTTAATTCATTGAATGACAAAGGTGCCGGATTCCGTTACGATACTAATAAAATCAGCATCATAGATAGGAATGGTAAAAAGGATTATCCGTTGAAGTCTAAGGTGGAAGTGGCTGCGGATATTATTGACCATTTAGTGGAAGTGATGAGACAGTAGCCTTATTTCTCAATTATCAACTCTCAATTCTCTATTTAATAAAATGTTGCGTTCTCTATACATACAGAATTATGCGCTTATCGAGAAACTTGATATAGACCTCGGCAGCGGTTTTTCGGTGATTACAGGTGAGACCGGTGCCGGAAAATCCATTATATTAGGAGCTATCGGTCTGTTGTTGGGGCAGCGTGCCGATGTGAAGTCTATCAGGCAGGGTGCTGCAAAATGTGTGATTGAAGCCCGTTTTGAGATTGCCGGTTATGGTATGCAGCCTTTCTTTGAGGAAAATGAATTGGAATACGAAGATGAGTGTATTCTTCGCCGTGAAGTCTATGCTTCGGGTAAAAGTCGTGCGTTCATAAATGATACGCCCGCCTCATTGGTACAGATGAAAGAACTTGGCGAACAATTGATTGACGTGCACTCGCAACATCAGAATTTATTGTTGAATAAAGAGGGCTTCCAATTAAACGTACTGGATATACTGGCGCACGATGAAGAAGAGCTTGCTAAATACCAAACCCTTCACCGGGAATGGAAGCGGGTACAGCAGGAGTTGGAGAATCTAACAGCCCTTGCAGAGCAGAATAAAGCTGATGAGGATTATATCCGGTTTCAGTTGGAACAATTGGAAGATGCACACTTGACTACCGGAGAACAGGAAGAACTGGAACAGGAAGCCGATACGCTGAGCCATGCGGAAGAGATAAAAGCCGGGTTGTTCCGTGCCAATCAGGTGATGAACTCCGATGAAGGCGGACTGCTTTCCGCACTGAAAGAATGCCTGAATACAATGTTGGGATTACAGAAAGTATATTCTTCCGCAGGAGAACTTGCCGAACGTTTGGAAAGCAGCTACATCGAACTGAAAGATATTTCTCAGGAGATTTCAGGAAAGGAAGATGAAATTGAATTTAATCCCGCCCGGCTGGAAGAAGTGAATGATCGCTTGAATCTGATTTATACTCTCCAACAGAAGCATCGCGTCTCTACGGTGGATGAACTTTTGGCTTTGACAGATGACTATGCCGTTAAACTTTCCAATATCACTTCATCGGATGAACGGATTGAAGAACTGAAAGCTCATAGCGAAGTTTTATATAATAAGGTGAAGAAACAAGCTGCGGTGCTTACCAAGTTGCGTACCGCTGCGGCTCGTGAGGTTGAGAAACAGATGGCAGCCCGCCTGATACCGTTAGGAATGCCCAATGTTCGTTTTCTGGTGGAAATCGGTACACGTAAGGAACCGGGTATACATGGTGCGGATACGGTAAACTTCCTTTTCTCCGCCAATAAGAACGGAACTTTGCAGAATGTCTCTTCGGTAGCTTCGGGTGGTGAGATAGCTCGCGTTATGTTGTCCATCAAAGCAATGATAGCCGGAGCTGTAAAGTTACCCACTATCGTATTCGATGAAATAGATACCGGAGTTTCCGGTGAGATAGCCGACCGTATGGCAGACATAATGCAGGAAATGGGCGATAGTGACCGCCAAGTTATCAGTATTACCCACTTGCCGCAGATTGCAGCTCGCGGACGCGCTCATTATAAAGTGTATAAGCAGGATAATGAGACGGAAACCAATAGCCATATCCGCCGCTTGACGGATAATGAGAGGGTAGAGGAAATAGCCCATATGTTGAGTGGCGTTACCTTGACGGAAGCTGCACTCAATAATGCCAAAGCATTGCTTGGTACTGCTTAGAGATAAAAAAATAAAAAACAATAAAATACAATGGTAGATAAAAGTGAAATGATTTTCGGCGTTCGTGCCGTAATAGAAGCGATTCAGGCCGGTAAGGACATCGACAAGATACTGGTAAAGAAAGATATTCAGAGCGACTTGTCCAGAGAGTTGTTTGCTGCATTGAAGGGAACTTTGATTCCCGTACAACGTGTCCCGGTAGAACGTATCAACCGCTTTACCCGTAAAAATCATCAAGGCGTGATAGCGTTTGTCTCGGCTGTGACTTATCAGAAAACGGAAGATTTAGTACCTTTTCTTTTTGAGGAAGGCAAGAATCCTCTGTTTGTTATGCTGGACGGTATAACGGATGTACGCAACTTTGGAGCGATAGCCCGTACTTGTGAGTGTGCGGCGGTAGATGCTGTTATTATTCCTGCCAAGAACAGCGTTACGGTAAATGCCGATGCGGTAAAGACTTCGGCAGGTGCATTACATACTTTGCCCGTATGTCGTGAACAGAATTTGAAAGATACTTTGCAGTTCCTTAAAAATAGCGGTTTCCATATTGTGGCTGCTACGGAAAAAGGTGATTATGATTATACAAAAGCCGATTATACGGGCCCTATGTGTATAATCATGGGAGCTGAAGACAAGGGAGTTTCTTATGACAACCTCGCGTTATGCGACGAATGGGTAAAGATTCCGATGCTGGGTACGATTGAGTCTCTTAACGTATCTGTTGCAGCCGGTATCTTAATTTACGAAGCTGTAAAACAAAGAACCAACTAAATATGAAAAAGAAGATTTTCCTGCTTTGCACTCTGTGCCTTTTGGCTCAGTGGAGTGTAGCACAAGCCCCCAAATGGGTGGAGAAAGCTAAGCGTGCCGTATTCTCGGTGGTTACTTATGATGAGAATGATAAAATTTTGAATACCGGAAACGGTTTCTTCGTAACGGAAGATGGCGTTGCCTTGTCTGACTATTCTTTGTTCAAAGGAGCGCAACGGGCGGTAGTAATGAACTTGGAAGGTGTCCAAATGCCGGTTGTTTCCATTATGGGGGCAAATGATATGTACGATGTAATCAAGTTTCGTGTGGGTATATCAACCAAGAAAGTTCCCGCATTGAATCCGGCAACCGTAGCTCCGGCAGTGGGGGGTAATGTATATATATTGCCTTATTCCACTCAAAAAGACCGTTCTTATACTGCCGGACAGGTGAAGGCTGCAGATAAGTTTTCCGAGAAATATTATTATTACACACTTAACCTGCATCTGAAAGATAAAATGGTGAGTTGTCCGGTTATGACTGAAGAAGGACAAGTCTTTGCCCTTGCACAGAAATCATCCGGTGCAGATACAGCCACAATCTGCTATGCGGTGGACGCGAACTTTGTAATGGCTCAAAATGTATCAGCACTCTCTTTCAGCGATATGGCTTTAAAGAATATAGGTATCAAGAAGGCATTGCCCGATACGGAAGAGCAGGCTTTGGTATTCCTTTTCATGGCTTCGTCGCAGGTAACTCCGGAGAAGTATGGACAACTGTTGGATGATTTTATCGCCGAATACCCGAATAGTGCGGACGGTTATATGCGTCGTGCCGCTAACTGGTTGTATCAGTCTAAAGATGATGCTTCAATGGAGAAAGTGGTGGCTGATATGGATAAAGCTTTGAGTGTAACTCAGAAGAAAGATGACGTATATTATAATCGTGCCAAATTGATATATAACTATATGTTGGGCAATCCGGAGAAACCTTATAAGGATTGGTCTTACGATAAAGCGGTAGATGAAATCAGGAAGGCGATTGCTGTTCAGGAACTTCCGGTGTATATGCAGACGGAGGGAGATATTTTGTTTGCAAAACAGGATTACCCGGGAGCTTTGGTTTGCTACGAAAAGGTCAATCAGTCCAATCTGGCGTCAGCAGCAACTTTCTTTAGCGCAGCTAAGACAAAAGAATTGATGAAAGCGCCTGCGGAGGAAATATTGGCGCTTATGGACAGTTGTATGGCTCGTTTCAGTGAGCCGTACACGGAAGAAGCCGCTCCTTATCTGTTGGAACGTGCCCAAGCTCGTATGAATGCAAATCAGGCACGTGCAGCCATGCTCGACTATGACGCTTACTATAAGACTGTGAATGGAAAAGTGAATGATGTGTTCTATTACTATCGAGAACAGGCAGCTTTGAAAGCCAAGCAGTTCCAGCGTGCACTGGATGATTTGGACAAGGCTATCGAATTAAATCCCAAAGAACTTACTTATCGTGCGGAACTTGCTGTTGTCAATATTCGCGTGGGGCGCAATGAAGAGGCATTGAAAGTTTTGCAAGACGCTTTGAAGGTCGATTCTAAGTATGCCGAAGCCTATCGTCTTATGGGAATTGCGCAGTTGCAAATGAAAAAGAATCAGGAAGCATGCCAGAACTTTGCCAAAGCGAAGGAGTTAGGCGATCCGAATGTGGATGAACTGATTGAGAAACACTGTAAATAGATGCTTCGATAAGGAAAAAGCCCTGCTTTCGCAAGCAGAGCCTTTGAATGGGAAAACTTCCCCATGCTAAAATAAAAGTTAAGTCTAGGTATTAACAGGTTATGAGTGAAATTTTCTTTCGTGTATTCGTATAGTAAATGCACTGTTTTTTTAAATACTGCACGGGTCTCTTGACTTTTTTTGAGAATATTGCAAGATAAAATGTTATATACTTGATAATGAACAGATAAAAAGGAATAAAAATTATGAAGAAAGTAATTTGTAGCCAAAAGGCTCCGGGCGCAATAGGCCCTTACAGTCAAGCTATTGAAGCAAACGGGATGGTATTTGTATCAGGTCAGTTGCCTATTGATGCAGCTACCGGAGTTATGGCAGAAGGTGCAGAGGCTCAAGCCCGCCAGTCGTTGGAGAATGTAAAGCATATCTTGGAAGAAGCAGGATTGGGTATGGCGAATATTGTAAAGACTACCGTTTTTCTGGCGGATATGTCCTTGTTTGCCGACATGAACAAGGTATATGCCACATATTTTGACGGAGCTTTTCCCGCCCGTTCGGCTGTTGCTGTGAAGGCGCTTCCAAAAGATGCTTTAGTGGAGATTGAGTGCATCGCGGTTCGCTAACAGGTCTGCAACAATAAAGCTACTGCCACCTACGAAGATAAAATCTTCCGGGTGGCTTTTTTCTTGTGCGGCAGTTACTGCGGCAGGGACATTCGGATAACAGCTTCCTTGCAGACCGGCTTTAGCGGCGAGTTTGCATAGCTCTTCTTCGGGGAGAGCTCGTTTTACACTAGCTTTGGTGAAATAGTAGGTGGCATCTTTGGGAAGTAAGGCAAGTACTCCACTGACATCCTTGTCATTTACCATACCTATTATAATATGAAGGTGGCGGTAATTCTGCTGTTTCAGTTGCTCTGCAATGTAAGTTATACCTCCTACGTTATGCCCGGTGTCACATATCAGAGTGGGGGTGTCCTGAAGTTTTTGCCAGCGTCCCATTAGTCCTGTCAGTTCGCAGACATGGGCAAAACCGTTGCGTACGCTTTGCTCGTCTATGTGGTAGCCGGCTTTCTCCAACAACGGTAGGGCAGTGAGGATAGTACGCGTGTTTTTTATCTGGTAAAGCCCTTGCAGTTCAGTTCTCATTCCGGGATAATCATTTTTAGTCGTATTTTCCGCGAATATTATCGGAGCACTCACTTCCTCGGCTCTTTGCAAGAAAACCGCTTTGGTTTCGGGTGTGGTTTCTCCAATGACAACAGGAATGTCTTTCTTGATGATACCGGCTTTTTCTCCGGCTATTTTTGCCAGTGTATCGCCTAAAAACTGAGTATGGTCAAAGCTGATATTGGTAATGATACACAAGTCCGGATGAATAATGTTCGTACAGTCCAGTCGGCCGCCCAGTCCCACTTCTATAACGGCCACATCTACTTTTTCGTCAGCAAAATAACAAAATGCCATGGCAGTGGTCAACTCAAAAAAAGAAGGATGTAAAGGTTCGAAGAAACTACGTTCTTTTTCTACAAAATGTACCACATATTCTTCCGGTATGGGTCGGCCGTTTATACGGATTCGTTCGCGGAAGTCTACCAAGTGGGGAGAAGTGTAAAGTCCTACGCGATACCCGGCTTCTTGCAGTATGGCGGCTATCGTGTGCGAACAAGAGCCCTTGCCGTTGGTTCCTGCCACATGGATTGTGCGAAATGAATAGTGGGGATTTCCAAAGTGTTCATCCAATATGCGCGTATTCTCCAGTCCTTCTTTGTATGCCGAGCCACCCACTTGCTGGAACATGGGTGCACTGTTATATAAGTAAGTTAAAGTGTTCTGATAGTTCATCTTTTATAAAAATTAACGGGAAAGCAATCCTTTCTCTCTATTAAAGTGTTATCTTTAGGAGCGGCAAAGATAAGGCAATTTTTATTTAAGTGTGTATGCTTGCTTTATTTTATATTGTCGGTATGTGGTATAAACAATTTAAATCTAAAGAGTATGGGAGCTAAGAAGAATTTTGTGATTGATACTAATGTTATCCTTCACGACTATAACTGTTTGAAGAATTTTCAAGAGAACGACATTTATCTTCCCATTGTAGTACTTGAAGAGCTCGATAAATTCAAGAAAGGCAACGAGCAGATAAATTTCAATGCCCGTGAGTTTGTTCGGGAACTCGATTTGATTACCGACGACAGTCTTTTTACCAAAGGCGCTCCGCTGGGTGAAGGACTGGGGCGCTTGTTTGTAGTAGCCGGTTCGGTGGATTCGCCTCGTGTACACGACTCTTTCCCGGAACGTATTCCCGATCATCAGATATTGTCCGTTGTTGACTGGCTGACAGAGAAGAAGCCGAAGATGAAATCAATTCTTGTCACCAAGGACGTCAATCTTCGTATGAAAGCACGCTCTATTGGATTGTTGTGCGAGGATTATATCAATGACAAGGTTATCAATGTGGATATATTTGAGAAGTCGAACGAAGTATTTGAGGGTGTTGACCCGACTTTGATAGATCGTATCTATTCGTCCAAAGAGGGACTGGATATTAGTGAGTTTGATTTTAAAGATATCATTCATCCCAATGAATGTTTTGTATTGAAGAGCGACCGTAGCAGCGTGCTTGCCCGTTATAACCCTTTTACTCATTCTGTTTGCCGTGTGAACAAGACAAAGAATTATGGAATCGAGCCGCGCAATGCAGAACAGAGTTTTGCTTTTGAAGTTCTGAATGATCCGAATATCAAATTGGTAGCCCTTACAGGCAAGGCGGGAACAGGTAAAACACTGTTGGCGCTGGCAGCGGCTTTAGGTAAGCTGACGGATTATAAGCAAATCTTACTGGCGCGTCCTATCGTTGCGTTATCCAATAAGGACTTGGGCTTCCTTCCGGGGGATGCCAATGAAAAGGTGGCTCCCTATATGCAACCTTTGTTTGATAACCTGAATGTTATCAAGCATCAGTTCGCTTCCAATTCAAGTGAAGTAAAGCGGTTGGAAGATATGCAGAAAAGCGACCAACTCGTTATCGAAGCTTTGGCTTTTATTCGCGGACGTAGTTTGAGCGAGACTTATTGTATTATTGATGAAGCGCAAAATTTGACACCTCATGAGATTAAAACGATTATAACACGTGCCGGAGAAGGGACGAAGATGGTCTTTACAGGTGATATTCAGCAAATTGACCAGCCCTATTTGGATAACCAATCCAACGGACTTGTCTATATGATAGACCGTATGAGAGATCAAAACTTGTTTGCCCATGTCAATTTAGTGAAAGGAGAGCGTAGCCAGTTGAGTGAATTGGCAAGTAACTTGATGTAACATTTTATCATTTTCTTCTTCGCTTTGATAAAAAATAGTGTATCTTTGCGGTGCCTAAAACAAAAACTGTCAAACGTGATGAAGCGAAACTTTTTTCATCGGTATCTTTCAGCAAAAGTATTACCGATATGGACTGTTCTATTGATAGATGTCCTCATTGTGGTCGTATCCAGTCTGTTGGCTTACGCACTGCGGTATGATTTTCGGAGTCTTTTTTCCGAGTCATCGTCCATAGATATAATGATTGTATGTACAGTGGTTGTCAACCTTGTATTCTTTAGGTTCTTCCGTACATATTCCAATGTCCTTCGTTTTTCATCGTTTGTCGATATAATGCGTATTTTCGTATCGTTGACGGTGTCATACTCATTGCTGCTGATAGCGAGTATCGTGGTAAAAAGTTGTACAGGTATGAATGTGGCTCCCATAGCGGTGCTGTTCATGTCCTATATTATCAGTTTTGCCATGATGGCGTGTTCCCGCGTTGTTGTAAAGATATTCTTCGAAGCGTTGAATTTTGACGGTTCGCATAGTGCCAATGTGTTTATTTACGGTGCCAAAGAGGCCGGAGTAAATATTGCAAAGGCACTGCGCGTCAATTTGCGTAATCATTACCGCCTGCGTGGTTTCATAGCGGATGAACCGGAACTTATTAATAAGGTGATGATGGGAGTCAAGGTTTATCCTAATGATGATACTTTGATTGAGATTTTGGATGACCGGGATGTACATACCATTATTATTTCCCCTGCCAAGATGGAGGCGCTCAAACGGTCTGATATGGCAGATCGCCTGTTATCGCATAATATCAAGTTGATGACGGCTCCTCCGTTGAGTGAATGGAACAGTCAGTTTCTGGATCGTACCCAACTGAAAGAAATTCAGATTGAAGACCTATTGCAACGTAATCCTATTGAAATAGATATTCATAAAGTCGCTTCCCATCTGGAAGGCAAGCGGGTGATGATTACCGGTGCTGCCGGTTCTATCGGTAGTGAGATTATGCGTCAGGTAGCTTCTTTCAATCCTTATAAACTGATTCTTGTGGATCAGGCTGAAACTCCTTTGCATGATATTCGTTTGGAATTGCAGGATCGTTGGCGTGACATCGATGCTGAAACCATCATAGCCAATATATCCAATGCGACGCGTATGGAAGAGATTTTCAGACACTACAAGCCACAGTATATTTTTCATGCGGCAGCTTACAAACACGTGCCGATGATGGAAGACAACGTATCGGAATCCATTCAGATAAATGTTTATGGTACAAGAACGGTTGCCGATTTGGCAGTGAAGTATGGCGCGGAGAAGTTTGTGATGATTTCCACGGATAAAGCAGTGAATCCTACCAATGTAATGGGGTGTTCCAAACGTATTTGTGAAATCTACGTTCAGTCGCTGGCAAAGAAACTGCAGGCAGAAGGCGGGCATGTTACCCAATTTATCACTACCCGTTTCGGAAATGTACTGGGCTCAAATGGATCGGTTATTCCTCGTTTCCGTGATCAGATACAGCGTGGTGGACCTGTGACGGTGACGCACCCCGAAATTATTCGTTACTTTATGACTATTCCGGAAGCTTGTCGTTTGGTGCTCGAAGCCGGTAGCATGGGGAATGGGGGAGAAATTTACATTTTTGATATGGGTAAGCCGGTTCGGATTGTAGATCTTGCCAAGAGAATGATCAGTCTGTCAGGACGCACCGATGTCAAGATTGAGTTTACAGGTTTGCGCCATGGTGAAAAGTTGTATGAGGAGTTGCTTAATATAAAGGAACTTACCAAACCGACTTATCATGAGAAGATTATGATTGCCACTGTGCGTGAGTATGATTATGATGAAGTGAATGAACGTATTCAGAAGTTGATTGACGTCAGCTACACTTATGACCAGATGAAAATTGTAGCTGCCATGAAAGACATTGTTCCCGAATTTGTCAGCAAGAATTCTTGTTTCGAAGTATTGGATAAGAAGAAGTGACGATAGGATAACCTTAATAGAATCATAAGTTTAATGATAAAAAAACGGATGATACATTTCTATATGTATCATCCGTTTTTTATATACTTCACAACTTCTTCTTATTTGTGTGATGAAAAATATTTCAGGAATTGTGTACGTTCGAATGTATTTACACCGTTCAGGTCGCTGACATTCAGCATACCTTTAAATTGATTGATGTTTTCCATTCCTTTGCGATCCATCCACAAGTTCAGGAAGCGGACGTACTCACCAACGATAGCATAAGAATTTTGATAAAGTGCGCTGCATATCTCTACAGCTGAAGCACCTGCCAAAATAGCTTTCACCACTCCTTCAGGAGCATGTATGCCGCCTGATGCTGCATAGTCCAGTTTGCTGACTGCTGCAGACGCAATGCCTATCCAGCGCAAAGACTTGGATAAATCTGCATCTGTGCTGAACACGTTACCGGCGCTTTGAGCTATTTTCTCAATGTCAATATCCGGTTGATAGAAGCGGTTGAACATTACTACTGCCGCTGCTCCGTTAGCATAAAGCTGGTCGATAAGAGCTATCGGATTGGTAAGGTTATCTCCTAATTTCATGATGACAGGGATACCAACTGTTTTCTTGATATGGCTCAAGATGTCGATGTGGCGTTGCTCAAAAGCACCATATGTATATTGTACATCGGTTTGCAGGGCAAGGATATTAATTTCTAAAGCATCCGCGCCGGCTTCTTCTATCTTTTTGGCAAACTCAATCCAGTCTGCATCCTGATAACAGTTGATGCTGGCGATGATAGGTATGTCACAAACTTGCTTGCTCTCTTTGATTAAATTCAAATATTCACCCAATTTGTGTTCGCGTATATATCCTACCAAATAATCACTTCCTTCCGGATACATATTAGGATCTCCCAGCCAGTCGGCTTCCATCATGATTTGTTCTTCAAAAAGAGACTTGAGTACGATAGCTCCTGCACCGGCTTCATAAAGCTTCTGGTTTTTGGCAGCGCTGTCGGTAAGCCCTGAACTGCTGATAATAATCGGATTTCTAAGTTTTAATCCTGCAAAAGTAGTTTCTAATGTTGCCATGATAATAGTTATTAGTTATTAATATATTCTTTCTCCAAATATTTTACTTCCTACACGTACCAAAGTGCTGCCGGCGATAATTGCTTCGTGATAATCGTGTGACATTCCCATAGATAACTCCCGGAACCATTCTGCATCGGCAAACCACGTGGTTTTCACTTCTTGGAAGAAGCTACTTAATGAACAAAACTCAGTTTTGATTTGTTCGGTATTGTCTGTGTTTGTAGCCATGCCCATCAATCCGCATATCCTGATATTTGTAAGTCTTTTCCACTCACCGGTGGCAAGCATTTCTTGACATTCGTCGAAGCTGAAGCCGAATTTAGTCTCTTCCTGTGCAATGTACAGTTGCAGCAAGCAATTTACAGTACGTCCAGCCTTAGCAGCTTGCTTGTTGATTTCAGTAAGAAGTTTGTAAGAGTCTACGCCATGAATCAGTGCTACATAGGGCACGATATACTTTATTTTATTAGTCTGCAGATGTCCGATGAAATGCCATTCGATATCTTTGGGCAGACTTTCGTACTTGGCTATCAGCTCTTGCGCCTTGCTTTCTCCAAATACACGTTGCCCTACGCTATATGCTTCTTCTATCGCTTCGTCGGGGTGAAATTTAGAAACAGCTACCAGTCGTACTCCTTGAGGCAGTTCGTTCAGTACTTTCTTTATGTTTTCTGCAATGCTCATCGTATATAATATAATAATGTATACACAATAAAACTTTCAATCTCTGATATTCGATACTCCTTTATTTCAGACTTCCGGCTTATCATTCGGTTCCGCGCTGTACGGATATACATCCATAATGGCAGTTTCAGCTACCGACGCAATTTGATAATCGGCCATTGTGCCTTTCATTCCTTCGTCCAGCTTCTTCACTGCGTCGCGTAAGTCGGCAGCCTGTACCAATACTTGAGTGGATGTTTTCTTTTCTGCACCGCTTTTCTCATCCAGTGTGATGAAAACCAGCTTGCATTTAAACCAGCGATCGGCAGCATCTTCTTCATATGGAAACAACTCACTGTAATTAGCCCGTTTGATGTCCGATACGGTAAATTCTCCCGAAATAAACGGTGTGATTTCCTCGATGATACGTGCTTCCGCTTCTGTAAAGCTGAGTGCATCTACCAGATAAGGTTCAGTTACTTTCTTGTTCATTCCGTTTTCCATTGTTTTTTCGTAACGGATTTTGCACTCAAACCATGTATGCATTGCCATAATTTTCTGATTTTTAATTGGTGTTTTAATTAATAAAAGTTCTTTCTTCTTCCTGTCTTTCTGAGACTTGCCGAAGATTACCTTTCCTCTTTACGTTGGAAAGAGTGTACAAAGATAAACGAAAAAGGGGAGAAATGTTCGATGTACATGAAAGAAGATTATGTTAATTCAAAACTTTTTATCTATTAAATATTTTGTAGTTCCATACGGAGTGTTTATCTTTGTCCCCGCAAAACGAACTATTCGTGGATGTAAATTCCATTCTTAAATAAGAGGCGTAGTGAAAGCTACGTTCGGCGGAGCCGTAAAAGAAGCTCATTCTTAGTGAAATCATAAAACGCTTATTACTAAACTATTAATAATCTATCATTAGCATTTGTTAACTACGTCGATTCATAAGCATTGGCATGCTGTTTATGTTCGCCACAATACAGAATTCAAGGTGGAATCGTGGCTTCGTGAGCAAGGTATAGAAGTTTATTTGCCTGTGCAGGATGTCTATCGTGAGCATACCGGAAAGCGTATTAAAATCACTAAACCGGTGATTAACGGTATGGTCTTTGTCCATCTTTCTCGTCCAGAACTTTCTATCGTAGAACATACTCCCAACGTCCATCATTTCTTTAGTAAACGTGGCACTAATGCCCCTCTCATCATTCCCGACCAACAAATGGAGGATTTTCGCTTCATGGTTGACCTTTCCGATACTTCTATATTAATGGTCAATGAACCGATTGCTCCGGGAACTATGGTAACTGTGGCAAAAGGAAGTATGCAGGGTATTCGTGGCGAAATGGTGAAATACGAAAGTAAATATTACATAGCTGTAAGATTGCAGGAATTGGGATGCGCATTGGTTAGTGTGCCGGTGAGCTATGTGAGACGCGGATGATAAGAATATTGTATTCGTTATATTCTTGGATCACTACACTGTATAAAGTGTGGATAATGATTTTAACAATGTTAAGGCTAAAAATCTATAATGCAACTTAAGGGGCGTATAAAGTTAACTTTAAATTTGGAGGATGTTAACTTTGTAGGCACAATCAAGTTAACTTTAACGTCTTGTTAAAGTTAACTTGATTATTCCCAATAAATTAATGTGAAATAAGGTGCTTTCACCTTTTCAAGATAGTGAATCTCTTTATTCATACTATAAATATATGTGGTATGGTCATGAAATTAAATAATTATCGTTTAACTTTCTTGGAAGAACCTACTGATGAACAGTTACACACTTTAAATGAAATAAGTAGCCATTACTGTACGTGAGGGGGCTCGTTGAGTCCAAAAGGAGATTGCAGACAGGGTATATGTTTATAACAATTCAATATAAGATCAGACGTCTCAATATTGTTTCGCATAATAAACGGAGTTCTTTTCAAACAATATGTATGAAGAAATACCTGATTAGGCAAATTCTTACTAAAATAAATTAGTGGTTAATGTTTTGTTTTGCGGTCATATCCTAGTAAAAATCAATTCTTGCATTTGAAATGAATGTGATAATTACTTATTAGGAAGTTCCAATATTTGGGTATATTTCTAAATCAAATTAGGAAGTTATGAACGAATCCAGACTATATGAGAAGAATCATGCAGTGAACGAATCAGCAGTGATATCTGAATCACTTTGTCGTAGTATGGATGATTTTATTGTATCTTTATCCAAAGATCTGATGCGGAATTGTTCGTCTCGCTATTGAGAAGCAATATACAGTTCGTCGTATTCCAAATTCACAAGTTGACGAGATAATCAATCAATAGATAGATGTGGTGTAAATACTCTTTTTCTCTGTTATAAAGGATTTTCTTTTGTTATTTATTATGATATTTCTCAAAATGAAGTTTTGAATGTTTTGGTCTTGGTTAGTCGTCAATCTTAGGAGTAATGTATCAAAGAATCACAGAGTTATAACGTATAGTATAATTGATATAAAATGAAGATTTTTGTGTTGTCATATAATTTTATTATGGAATGTTCCATATACATCTGTGTTTACTGAACGTTTTTTTATAAATACTAATACATTTTTCTTCCATAATTAACAGAAATGGATAACTTATAATGGTTGAAAATTCTCGTACATCCAAGAGCCTTAAAAATGTGAAAGTAGCTCTTATCTTTTATTTCATTAATTTGGTTTTGTCTTTTTTCTCTCGCAAATTTTTTTTAGACTATTTGGGAGCAGAAATATTGGGATTGAACACTACGGCTCAAAACCTATTAGGCTTTTTAAACTTGGCAGAATTGGGGATTGGTGGCGCGGTGTCTTATGCTCTTTATAAACCTCTTTTCTTAAATGATCTCCGTTCAATTAATGAAATTGTATCAATACAAGGATGGCTTTATCGGCGTATTGCAGTAATCATAACTATTGCGGCCTGTGTATTAATGTGTTTTTTTCCATTGATTTTTGAGAAAGCTAAAGTGCCTTTATGGTATACATATGCTTCATTTTGTGTGTGCTTATTCAGCGCCTTGCTTGGATATGTATTCAATTATAAACAGATAGTTTTAACCGCAGACCAAAAGGAGTATAAAATAACATTAAACATACAGGGTATCAAAGTAGTGAAAGTTATTATTCAATTATTATCTATAATTTATTTGGCTAATGGTTATGTCTATTGGTTAGTACTTGAGTTTCTGATGTCTGTTATCACCACTGTTGTTATTGAATATGTATTGAGATGTGAGTATCCATGGTTGTGTCCACAGCCTCGAATAGGAGGCGTGATGCGCAAGAAACACATAAATATTATAAAGAAAACCAAACAAATCTTTTTCCATAAGATAGGTTCTTTTGCATTTTCTCAATCTAGCTCTATTATTATTTATGCATACGCTTCACTTTCATTAGTGGCTATCTATGGTAATTATATGTTAGTAGCTACTGGGCTTCAAATGTTAGTAAGTTCTATTTTTAATAGTGTTAATGCTGGTATTGGTAATTTGGTAGCTGAAAATGACAGAGAACGTGCTATTTCTGTTTTTGATGAATTATTTTCGCTCCGTTTCTACATTGTAGCGGTAGTATGCTATGGCTTTTATATGCTGGTTGGCTCTTTTATATCCTTGTGGATTGGTGAGGAGTATGTATTGGATCATACTACCTTGTTACTAATTACTGCAGTCCTTTTTATTGATTTAGTACGTAATATTATAGATTCTTTTAACAATGCATACGGCCTTTTTCAAGATGTATGGGCGACTTTAGCAGAAGCCTGTATCAATATCGGCTGTTCCATTTGGTTTGGTTCTATATGGGGATTACCAGGTATTTTGACAGGTGTGTTATTGAGTCTAATACTTGTCGTTTTTTTATGGAAGCCTTATTTCTTGTTTGGGTGGGGATTTAAGATTTCCGTATGGCATTATTGGAAACTCTATTTTAAGTGTTTTGTTTCAGGGATGTTCGTGGCATGGATCAGTGCATTTTTGATATCTGTGTTACCGATAACTGCAGACCAAGATTTCACGACATGGATATTATGTGTTATTTTGGACACAGTTTTTTTTGGAATAACGTTGTTGGTTATTTTGTGTAGTATTAATCATTCAATGCGGCAAAGTATGGATCGAATATTGAACTTTTTTTTCTTAAAATAATAATCTATGAGAATTTTAGTAGACTTAACTTATATTGGAGAAGATGTTAGGAGTGGAATAGACACTTATTCTATACGCTTAATACGAGGGTGGATTGATTCGGCTGAGACTAATAAGCAGCATTTTAGCTTTATTGTTACTACTAATAATGTACATTCAATTAGGAATATATACCCTGAATTAGATTATATTATTTTAAATATGTGTTCTTTATGTTATTTTTCTAAATTGTCAACATTGATTAATCGATGTAGATGGCACAAATTAGTTAATAACTCCAATGCTGATAGAGTGTTTGTTCCTTTTCCTACTATTTTATCTTCTGGAAAAGTTAAGATAAGAAAAATTGTGACAATTCATGATTTGCAAGCAATGAAAATTTATAAAGGAATAAAGAAAATGCAACAATGGTGGATACTTAAGCAAGCGATCTTGACTTCTGATAAAATTATAGCAATTTCAAATTATACAAAAAAAGATATTTATAAATATTGCAAAAAAGTAGATTTTAATAAAGTCAGAGTAATTTATAACTCTGTAATTGTTGCTCCTAAGGCTTTGTCTATTGATGAAACTCTTACTCCTAATTATATTTTATATGTAAATTCTTTGACAGAACTTAAGAATATAAAGACCTTACTTTTAGCATTTAATGAACTTAAAAGTTTCATTACCAATGATTTATTGATAGTCGGTAAAAAGACATCGTATTGGGTAGCGGAAATTGTACCTTTGATAAAACAATTAGGTATTCAAGATCGAGTAATACATATTTCAAGGTATTTATCCGATGAGGAATTAAGTTTGTTATATAAGAAAGCCATAGTTTTTGTATCCCCTTCACAGCATGAAGGTTTTGGATACACATCTATTGAAGCAGCAATATGTGGTACTCCGGTAATTTGTACGGAAGCAGCAGCTTTACCTGAAGTCACTATGGGATTAGTAAATTATTATACTTTCCCGTTAAATTATATGCAATTAAAAGATAAGATAATGGAGATACTGAAAAATAAACCTTCTCAGGAGTTATTAAAAAATATATCTTGTACTTTTCAGAAAAGGTATGATAATATACAACAGTCTAAATGTGTATGTGCATATTTGGTAGAAGATATGTGTGAAGAATTCTAATATACTATACTTGTAAAGATATAAGATGATGAATAAAAAGATACGTCCGATTGCTATTTTTTTACCACAATTTTATCCTACTGCAGAGAATGATGAATGGTGGGGAATGGGATTTACAGAATGGACAAATGTAACGAAAGCTCGCCCTCGTTTTTTAGGGCATTACCAGCCACATCTTCCTGCTGATTTGGGGTTTTATGATTTAAGATTGGCTGAGGTTAAAGAATTACAAGCTAAAATGGCTCGAGAATATGGCATTTCAGCTTTCTGTTATTATCACTATTGGTTTAATGGGAGGCGTATTTTAGAGAAACCTATGGAGGATATTTTGAAAACGGGAAAACCCGATTTGCCATTTATGTTTTGTTGGGCTAATGAAAATTGGACAAAAGGATGGAGCAATAAACCTGATGATATATTGTTACAGCAGGATTATTCTTTGGAGGATGATAAAAATCATATTGCATATTTATTAAATGTCTTTAAAGATCCAAGATACTTAAGGATTGATAATAAACCAGTAATAGCGATCTATCGTTCTACATTAATTCCTGATGTTTCTGCAACGCTAAAGTTATGGCGAGATGAAGCAAAAAAGGAAGGAATTGAATTATATATTTGTAGATTTGAATCTTATGGGGTTAGTGGGGAGGAATATTTAGATGCAGGTTTCGATGCTGCAATAGAGTTTCAACCGCATGCTATGAATTCCAATTCATATATGAAGAACAGAAATATTCTTCCTCGTATGATTAATAAATTGGCAAGAAGATACTTAAAACAGAATTTATTACCAATTATTCTGTCTTATCCATCGTATGTCCGCTTTATGTGTAAACAATCTCAACCTACATATAAACGATACCCTTGTGTTATGCCTTCCTGGGACAATGCTCCACGTAAAAAAGGCTTTTTTTTAGCTTTTAAAGGGAGTACTCCAACTCTTTATTATAAGTGGCTAAAATCTGTTGTCAGCAATTTTGTTCCATATAGCAAGGATGAAAATTTGCTATTTATTAATGCATGGAATGAATGGGCAGAAGGTGCTCATTTAGAACCTGATCAAAAATGGGGAAGAGCTTATTTGGAAATGACTAAAAAAGTACTACAGGATGAAAATATTATTTGATCTTATATCTATCCAAAAATATCATAGCGGAGGAGGGGAATATGTAAAAAAAGTTCTTGATGAATTACTATCTAAAAGTGGCAATGTTATATTTGGACTATTTAATTCAAGACTTTCTTTTTTGGATAAGGACTTAGAGAACCTTAGAACAAAAATTCAGCTATTGGATATTAGTAAAAATACAATTTCAGAGTATGTTAGACTTTATGAGGTTGATATCTTGTTTGTTGGTATTATACAACGTTATATAGCATATAATCTTGAAAATATAGAGTGTAGAATTGTTTGCGTAATGCATGATATTGGTGATATGGAGTTTTTGGATAATAGAATACACTTTCTATCTCAATGCTCATTAAAGAACTATTTACGTTTAAGTGTGGATTATTGGTTTCCTCGCATAAAATATTCTACATTGCGTAGGACCATAAGTCGTTATCAAAAAATAGAATCATTTTTGCTGCAAGATAATGTTACTATAATTACCGTATCTCAATATACAGCAAACTCGATAAAATATTATTTTCTTAAAATAGGCAATAAGAAACATATTAATATTTTATATCCACCATCTAAACAATATATCCGAAAGAATATTATTGATAATAGTAAAATAGATATGATTTTAGCTTCAGGTAAAAAATATATATTATTTGTAAATGCAAATAGAGAAAACAAGAATTTTAATATTGTATTGAAATGTTTCAATAGAGTAAAAGAAATTTTTCCTGATATGCTACTAGTGGTAACAGGAAAAAATAGAGATATATCAAATAAGGATATTATTGGCTTAAACTATGTATCTACATCTGACATTGAAAACTTATATATGCATGCATGGGCTTTGATTTATCCATCATTGACTGAGGGTTTTGGATATCCTCCCATTGAGGCTATGAAATATGGAACGCCTGTTATTTCTTCTAATGTTTGTTCTATGCCAGAAATTTTGGACGATGCAGCTTTATACTGTTCTCCTTTTTATGTAAACGATTTATTTTATCGTATTAGACTTTTAGAGGAAAGATATCAATGGTATAAATTGAAAAGTGAAGAACAATATCAGAAGATATTAAAAAGACAAAAAGAGGATTTACATATACTTATTGACATGATTAGTAATTGAATTGTAATTACATCTTATAGTTTCTTAAGGATGATTTTAACAAAAGAAAATTCATGTGCTGTTATTGTGACATTTAATCCAGATTCTCTATTTGAAGAAGCAATTAAACGTCATATAGAATTATTCGGTTTTATTATTGTAGTAGATAATAATTCTAGTGACTTATCTTTTCTAAAGCATTGTATAGTAGATACTGTCTTGTTAAAAAAAAATATGGGAATTGCATATGCTCTTAATATTGGAATAAGAAGAGCACTATCTTCAGGATATAAGTGGATTTTTACATTTGATCAAGATAGTATTCCTATTCGTAATTTTTTATATTATTATAATGAAGTTTTTAGAGTTCTACCTGAAGACTTGGCAACTAATATTGGTTTAATATCTACAAAACATGTTCCTAATGTTCCCTTTTTATTAGATTCTAATTTGAAATTTAAACGCACTTGTTCTTTAATTACATCTGGCATGTTTCATAATGGAAGAGTTTTTGAAAGAGTGGGATGGTATGATGAGAAAATGTTTATAGATGGAGTGGATTTTGAATTTGCTTTGCGGTGTTCAGTTGCAGGTTTTGATACTATACGTATCCAAAATCCTATTTTGCAGCATAAATTGGGAGATCCGCAAAACAAATCTGTTATGTGGGGACTTTTCAATATAAAGACAACAAATCATAATGCAACAAGAAGATATTATATAATGAGAAATCATATATATATATTTAAGAAGTACGTATTTAAAAGACCTCTTTGGATTTTTAAGAAGAGTCTCTTTTGTGGAATTGATTTGATTGTTATGCTATTGGCTGATGATGATAAATGGGATAAAATTAAAAAAACATTAAAAGGGTTAGTAGATGGCTTTGTATTATAAGCGGAATATATTTTCAATAGGAATGTTGAAAAGATTTATTGGGGGAGCTCTGTTTTTTTATATGGTTTGTTTCCCTGGTTGTTATATGTTGTCTAAACTGCCTTTCATAATTTTACTATTGTGTATCTTTGTCTACAGGGTGATATGTAAGAAATTTAACATTTCAAAACCAGTTCTACTTATAGTATCTATAATTTGGATTAAAGGAGTATATGGCATCTTTATAGGAATTTTACATTCAAATGGTTATGTGTTAAATGTTGTTCCTATTAATTTGTTTTGGCCAGTGGTATACCTTGTTTATATATCTTTGGTAGACAACGAAAAGGAGTATTTGAATTTAGCTAAAATTTTGATTTACTCACACATATTTATAGTAATTTATATTTCGCTGTATATGCTATTCCAGTGGTTTGGATATTCTTTTATAGAGATTTATCCTGATGATTTGATTTTTAGTATATACAGCAATCAGAGCCATTTAACAGCTGGATATATTAATGCCCTTGTTTTTACAACCCCTATGCTTGTTATCTTTTTAATGACAAATTATAATTTAGGTTTTCCTCGTATACTATTGCTGGTATTACTATTGTTAACGTTTGTAGTTTTAATAATTTCAGGCAGGCGTATGTATATGCTAACTTGTATGATAGCGCCTTTTTTCCCTTTATTTCATAGAAAAATGTTAGGTAAATTAACTTATAGAAGAACCTTAAAATCTGTAATATATTTGCTGGTAATAGGAGGGATCACCTGTATGATATTACTTTCCTTTGTTTCTTTTGATGGATATATTGAACGTTTTGAACGTGCTTTTGATTCAGTTGAGGAACCTATTAAATTTAAACAGTTATCTATGCTCTTAAAGGAGTTTATGAATGCTCCATTATTAGGTAATGGCTTGGGTGCTATTCTCTATGAGCCTGCAAGATACGCTCTTAGTTCTTCCTTTGAACTTGGCTATGTTTTTGATTTAGTTACGTTAGGAATTATAGGGTGTATAATTTACTATATTGGAATTATATTGATATTATACTCTATAATAAAGGTGGTAAAGAAAAACCATAATGTAGTTTTATATTCATATTATGTAGGTTTGATAATTTTTCTTATAGGCCAGGCTACCAATCCTTTTTTGTCATCTTATGATTTTATGTGGCCTTTGTATATTGGGTTAATAGGAGTAAATATTGATATGCTAAAATGTTAAAGATTTAATATTAATTCGATACTATAATGAATATTCTTTTACTTGCTATTAACTACAATGCAGAAGAAGCATTGATGGACTATTTGTCTTCTGTAGGGAAATCTTTGGGTGAAGTAAATAATATTTCTCTAAAAATAATAATTGCAGATAATTCTAATATTCCATTAGAGTTATCTTGTTTTTCTGAGGCATTAGATATACATTATGTATTTACAGGAAAAAATATGGGATATTTAGGAGCTGTATCATATGCTATAAAGAAGGAACAAATAGTGTTAACAGAGTATGACTATTTTATAATATCCAATGTCGATATAATGATGGATGTGTCTTTTTTTAAGGTGTTTTCTACGCTTAGCATTGATAGTCATGTTGCATGGATCGCGAATGGAATATGGTCTAATGAGGAAAAAAGAGATCGAAATCCTAAAATATTAGAGCGATATACAAAGAAAAGACTCAATATAATATTATTGCTTTATAAATATCCAATTTTAGATTGGATATATATGAATACATTATATAGGAGAAAATCTTCAAATGTTGAATTTTGCCAGGGAACAGAAATTTATGCTGGTCATGGTTCATTTATGATATTAACTAAAAATTTTATTTCTAAATATGAAGAAATAGTATATCCAATATTTTTATTTGGTGAGGAAATATACTTAGCTGAACTTATTAAAAATATTGGAATGAAAGTATGTTATTATCCACAGCTAAGAGTATTTGATAATGAACATGTGTCTACAAGTAAGATGAAAAAGAAGTTTTATTATAAATGTAATAGGGAAGCAATAGAATATTTAATAAAAACATTTTATGAATAAGGTAGAAGTATTTGTTTATGGTCTTGTTAGAAAGTATCCGTTAATAAAAAAGATTATAAAGATTTTGTATCAAGGATTTTTTGATTTGCTACCTAGAAAAAAGAATATGTTTTCTGGAGATTACTCTTATAAAGAGGGCTTCTTTTTTGGTTTTCATGATATATCTCCTTTTAATGAAGATGAAACAATGATTCTAGCACACAAGCTTCCATTTGATTTATATATGCCTAATATTGGAGACAAAATGGAAATTGGTTATATTGATTTTAAAAATGGGAAATTAGGAGATTTTCATAAGATAACTGAAACTACAACTTGGAATTACCATAAAGGGTGTCGGCTTCAATGGTTAGATAGTGAACATATTATATATAATACAGAGAAGGAAGGTAAACTTGTTGCAGAAATTACCTCTCTTTCTACAGGAGAATCAAGATGTATTAATTATCCTATTGATTCTATATATAATTCAGAGACTGAATCATTCGCGACTTCATTTTGTTATGAACGATTAAATCGTTGTATGCCTGGATATGGGTATTCTGTTTTTAATAGTGATACACTTGAAGCTTATCCAAAGGATGATGGTCTTTTTTTAGTAGATTTAAAATCAGGGGAAAAGAAAATACTTGTATCGTTATACGAATTGGCTATGAAAGTAGGTAGTAGATATTTAGAAAGTTATTCTCATTTTGTGACTCATACTGAGTTTTCAAAAGATGGTAATTATATATCTTTCTTATATAGATGTGTACCAATTGGGAGTGAAGGCAAAGATTTACATAAAACCTTTATTGTAGTTTATGATCTACAAAGCTCTGTCTATATTGTCCTGCCAACTCAAGAATCTGGTTCACATTATGTTTGGAATTATAAAAATGAAATTATTGCATCTTGTATATTAAATGGCAAAAATTGTCATGTATTGTATAATTTGAATACTTTGGATGATTATAAAATTATTGCAGAAAATATGCTTAATTCGGATGGACACCAAACGTTCATTTCCGACAGCATATTTATAACGGATACTTATCCTGATAAATATAGAATGACAAAACTATACAAAGTGAATATCTGTAACAATGTGGTTGAACTGATAGCAAGTATATATTCTCCTAAGCAATTTCAAACTAGAGATGTGTTCAGGCATATTGCTTGTGACCTGCATCCCCGTGTTTCTCCCCAAGGGCAGTATGTATCTTTTGACTCTGCAACAACGGGAAAACGTTCTTTGTTTGTAATGGCACTCGATAAATGATTAGTTGGCTATATGTAAAATAGGGCTCTAAAACAGAGATTCTGTGATTTTAATAAAATATCTTTTTACTTATACTATTAAGATAATATTATATAGATCTTTAATTGATAGGCGAATAAGAATAGTTAATAAACTAAATGTTGTGATTTTATACATATTATCAATATATAAGATATGAATATAGCAATTGTCGGCACTGGTTATGTGGGCTTGGTGTCGGGTACCTGTTTTGCAGAAATGGGTGCAAAAGTGACTTGTGTCGATATAGACCAAAAGAAGATAGAAAAACTTCAAGCGGGAGAGATGCCTATTTATGAACCAGGATTAGAAGAATTGGTGAAACGTAATGTAGGATATGGGCGATTAAGGTTTACTACTGATCTAACTTCTGTACTTGATGAGGTAGAAATAGTGTTCAGTGCTGTCGGTACCCCACCGGATGAAGATGGATCGGCTGATTTAAAATATGTATTGGCTGTAGCTCGACAATTTGGTCAAAATATTAATAAGTATACTATTTTAGTAACAAAATCTACTGTTCCGGTAGGTACTGCACAAAAAGTAAAAGCTGTTATTCAAGAGGAATTGGATAAGCGTGGGATAAATATACCTTTTGATGTAGCTTCTAATCCTGAATTTTTGAAAGAGGGAGCTGCGATTAAAGATTTTATGAGTCCGGATCGTGTGGTTGTAGGTACTGAAAGTAAGCGTGCTGAAGAGGTAATGACGAAACTTTATCAGCCTTTCTTACTTCAGAATTTTCGTGTGATTTTTATGGATATTCCCAGTGCTGAGATGACAAAGTATGCAGCCAATGCTATGTTGGCCACTCGCATTTCATTTATGAATGATATTGCGAATCTGTGTGAACTGGTGGGAGCAAATGTACATAATGTGCGTCGTGGAATAGGCACAGATACGCGTATAGGGGCTAAGTTCTTGTATGCTGGTTGTGGCTATGGAGGTTCTTGCTTTCCTAAAGATGTAAAGGCCTTAGTACATACTGGTATAGATCATGGTTATCGTATGCGAGTGATTGAAGCGGTGGAAGAAGTGAATGAAAGTCAAAAAGAAACTGTATTTAAGAAATTGCAAAAGATGATGCCGAAAGGTGAAACCTTGCAGGGTAAGATTATCGCAGTACTTGGTTTGGCTTTTAAACCCGAGACGGATGATATGCGCGAAGCACCGGCATTGGTTGTGATTGATAAATTGTTGAAAGCAGGTGCAAAGGTTCGTGTTTTTGATCCTATTGCTATGACGGAATGCAAGCGTCGAATAGGTGATATTGTTACTTATACTGATAATATTTATGATTGTGTAGATGGTGCTTATGCTATGCTTTTGATGACTGAGTGGCGACAATTTCGTTTACCTTCGTGGAATGTGATGAAGAAAGTTATGACTGGAAATATCATAGTGGACGGTCGTAATATTTACCATCGCGAAGAACTTGAAACGGAGGGATTTGTGTATACTGCTATTGGTGAATAGTTATAATCAATGAAAGTAAGATAGTTTTTCATAGGTTTTGGATGCCATTAATTTTTTTATGATAATTTGTATATGGAAGACTACGGTTTAGTTTCAATCATTACTCCTACGTGGAATTGTGCAGTATTTATTTGTGAAACAATTAAGAGCATAGAGGCTCAAACATATACTAACTGGGAACTTCTCATTCAGGATGATTGCTCTACGGATGGAACGGATAAAGTGATAGCTCCGATAGTCGATAGAGATATCCGCATTAAATATGAATGTAATCTACAGAATAGTGGTGCAGCTATTACTCGTAATAATGCATTGAGAAGAGCTAAGGGGCGTTGGATTGCCTTTTTGGATAGCGATGATGTGTGGTTACCAGAGAAGTTAGAGAGACAGTTGAAGTTTATGGTGGAGAATGATTATGCGTTCACTTATCATGAATATACGGAGATAACAGAAGAAGGAAAGGAACTTGGGGTATATGTGAGCGGACTTAGAAAAGTGAATGCTCTTGATATGTTTGCTTGTTGTTGGCCCGGGTGCCTATCTGTAATGTATGATGCTGAGAGAATAGGGCTTATTCAGATTAAAAATGTACAGAAGAATAATGATACAGCTATGTGGTTAAAAGTGATAAAAAAAACTCCATGTTATTTGTTAAAAGAAAATTTGGGCTGTTATCGCAGACGTAAAGGAAGTATTACTCCCCCAACATTGAATAAGCGTATTTGGGCTCATTATCCGTTATTTCGTGTAGCTGAAGATATGAATCCAATAAATGCTACTTTTTGGACATTGGCGAATGTAGTGGGCAATGCTTGCAAAAAAATATTCTATGTAAAAAAATATTGTCCGCTTTCGTATGATGTACACAATGTTTCCTGCCATATGGATAAGTGATTTGTGCTTATCTTATTCTGTTTATGATACCAAGTTTCATAAACGGAATTTTATTATTCCAGTAATATAAACTTATTAATCATGAAAATACCATTTTCTCCTCCTTACATTGATGACACTGTCATCAATGAAGTGGTTGATTCCTTGCGCTCCGGTTGGATAACCTCCGGGCCTAAAGTAAAAGCTCTAGAAGAAGAAATCAAGTCTTTCTCCGGTGCAAAAGAAGTACTTTGTGTCAATTCCTGGACTTCGGGAGCCATTATGATGCTTCGTTGGCTGGGAGTAAAAGCGGGTGATGAAGTTATAGTTCCGGCTTATACATATAGTGCTACGGCATTAGCTGTGTTGCATGCAGGCGCCAAGCCTGTAATGGTAGATTCGGGTACAGATTTCAATATCTCGGTGGATGCTGTTCGCAAAGCGATTACTCCACATACAAAAGCGATTATTCCTGTGGATATTGCAGGTTTTCCTTGTGACTACGATAACATTATGCAGTTGGTAAGCACACCTGAAGTACAAGGGATATTTAAGGCTGAGAGCCCGGTACAAGAAAAGCTGGGACGCATCCTTGTAATGAATGATGCGGCTCATTCATTGGGGGCATATTACAGTAGGAATCAGCGTACCGGCTGTGAAACGGATATTGCTATTTTCTCTCTTCATGCCGTAAAGAATGTGACGACTGCCGAAGGTGGTGCTATATGTTTGAACTTACCTGTACCTTTTGATAATGGAGAGTTATATAAAGAACTTCGTATGATGAGTCTGAATTGCCAGACTAAGGATGCTTTTTCCAAATCAAAAGCCGGTGGCTGGCGTTATGATATTGTAGGCTTGGGTATGAAAATCAATATGGCTGATGTGAATGCAGCTATTGGGCTTGCGCAGATACGAGAATATCCGAAGCTGTTGGAAGAAAGAAAAAGAGTATTCAATACATATACCAAAGCTTTTGCAAACTGTGATTGGGCTATTGTTCCGCCTTCGATAGAAGGGGAGAAAGAGAGTTCTTATCATATCTATGCCTTGCGTATCAAAGGTTTTGCAGAAGAACAGCGTGACCGGATGATTGACGAAATAGCCAAAAACGAAGTGGCTGTGAATGTACATTTTATCCCGATGCCTATGTTATCATTCTTTAATTCTTTGGGATATGATATAAAGAATTATCCTCAAGCTTACGAAAACTTTAAGGGAGAAATCTCTTTACCCATATATCCGCAACTGAACGAAGAAAAGCTGGCTTTTATCGTGGATACAGTGAAAGCGGCATATCATAAAGTGGCAGGTGGCAAAATAGTAGAGTGACACGATTGCAAGGCTATGATTCGTTTTTTTGATATTCTTTTTTCTTTTTTGGGAATACTTCTGTTGTCTCCGGTTTTTCTTATTCTTTATCTATCAATCTGTTTGGAAAGTAGAGGAGGAGGGTTCTATCGTCAATTACGTGTAGGACGCTATGGAGAGGACTTCTATGTTTATAAGTTTCGTTCAATGCGTATAGGGGCTGATAAACAAGGATTGATTACTGTAGGAGGCAGGGACTCGCGAATAACCCGTATCGGTTACTTTATACGGAAGTATAAGCTGGATGAGTTACCTCAACTATTTAATGTTCTGAAAGGAGATATGAGCCTGGTAGGGCCACGTCCTGAGGTACGCAAGTATGTTGACCTCTATACGGAAGAACAACGTGAGGTATTGTCTGTGCGACCGGGAATAACGGATTATGCTTCGATAGAATATGTTGATGAGAATACGATATTGGGACAAGCGGATGATGCGGATAAAGCTTATGTAGAGTTGATAATGCCTGATAAAATTAAGTATAATATGAAGTATATCAACAATCATTCTCTGAAAGAATATTTCAAGATAATTTTCTTGACATTCTGGAGCATTGCACGTTGATTGAGTTTGATTGAAAGATGATATCTCTCATTTAATTTTGAAATTTTAAAGGAACTCTCGGTTGCTGAATACAGCCGGGAGTTTTTTTTACTCTATTGTTCCTTTTACAATCCTTTTGTAAAGGATATGTATTGATACGTTGGCAATTTTATTGGAATAACCGTTCTTTGGCGACGTTAAACCAATAAAAAAACAACAAAATTTATGGCAGTAGTAGCTTATTTAAGAGTAAGTACAGAAAAGCAATTTTTGGAAAACCAGAGAGAGGAAATTACACGTTTCGCAGAGAGAAACGGTATGAGTATTGACAAGTGGTACACAGAAACAGTTAGTGGGAGTGTAAGTAGTAAAGAACGTAAATTATCAGGGCTTTTGGACAAAATGCGCCCCGGCGATTCTTTAATTGTTACGGAAATATCAAGGCTGAGCCGTACATTACTTGAAATTATGACAATCCTTAATTCGTGCATAAAAAAGGAAGTGATATTGTATAGTACGAAGGAGGGGTATGTGTTTCAGAATGATATCAATAGTAAAGTCTTGGGATTTGCATTCGGTTTGATGGCTGAGATTGAACGTAATTTGATTTCGATGCGGACTAAGGAGGCATTAGCCCGTAGAAAACAGGAAGGAAAACGGTTGGGGCGTAAAAAGGGATATATGCCCAAAATGAGAATACTTGCCGAGAATAAGAGAGAATTGTTGAAGAAGCGGAGAAGAGGAACATCCTGTTCTGAACTCGCCCGGCAAATGGGAGTGTCCAGAACAACTATGTTCCGCTTCTTGCAACATAAAAGGTAAGTCGGTAGTTGCCTGACCGGAATATACTGTAATCCACCGCAGATTGCACAGATTGCCACAGACCGATTTAAGGACTACTGATGATAGTGCTGAATATATGGTCTGCATAAATCTGTGTAATCTGTTGTGGATTATGTGTTTTGAATTCCCCGCTTGTGCAAGTTCCTTAGCTCAAAGGACAGCATGATGCGGAAGAATCCTATAATGAGGAATGCAAATGAAATCATATAGACTGCATAGATAGCCCCTACTGCCGGCTGCCACAGAATAATAAGCGAGCATATAATGGCAAGAATGCCGAATGCGATATACCAGCCCCAATCCTTTGTTCCATACCTTTTTAGGTCCATGGCGTAACCTGCCGATGAAAATCCCCTAAACATCAGCCAGAAGGCAATGATAAACGGGATGACTTCCATACTCAATAGCGGATAGGCTATCAGATAGAATCCTAAAATCATATCAATGATACCTCCTGCGAGATACCATCCCCAACTGGATACTCTTTGGCGGTTACTTACCGCAAAGGAAATTTCCAACAGACCGCTAACCAGCATAGAAACACTGAATAAGATACTTAATGCCTCATATCCGCTAAAGGGAGAGAACATTAAACTTAAAGCCACTACAACATACAAGATACCGAGAATAAGTGAAATCCACCAGTTCTTTACCTCCTGCTTCAGTTCATCAAAAATTGTTTTCATGTGAATCTTAATTTAAAAATGATTATTACAAGTTCGTTGGGGAGATAACAATCTGCGGATTGAAAAGTTTTATTGAACTTTTTATGCGGTCTGTTTGTTACTATACCATATAAATTGATAAAACTATGGCTACAACAAAATTTAAAGGACAACCGGTGAAAGTGATCGGTGAGTTTATAAAAGTGGGAGCAGTTGCTCCGGATTTCGAGTTAGTAAAAACTGATTTGTCTTCTTTCGCATTGAAAGAGCTGAATGGCAAGAATGTAATCCTTAATATTTTCCCAAGTTTGGATACCGGCGTATGCGCTACTTCCGTGCGCAAATTCAATAAATTGGCTGCCGGTTTGCCGGATACGGTAGTATTGGCTATTTCAAAGGATTTGCCTTTTGCGCATGCACGTTTTTGTACGACGGAAGGTATTGAGAATGTAATTCCATTGTCCGATTTCCGTTTCTCGGATTTCGATGAAAACTATGGTGTACGTATGGCAGACGGACCATTGAGCGGTTTGTTGGCCCGTGCAGTGATAGTTGTCGGCAAGGATGGAAAGATTGCCTATACAGAACTTGTTCCGGAAATTACGCAAGAACCGGATTATGATAAAGCAATTGCAGCGGTAAAGTAAGCCCAAAAGGCTTACTTTACCGCTTTTTCTGTTTTACTCCTTTATAGATGAGGAAACCTATAATCAATACTGCCACCGCTATAATAACATAACCGATTTCATGGCTGTATTTCGTTGCTAATACATAGACATCATTGGTGGTCTTTATGTCTGTAAACCGATATATAAAATAACCCAGCAGAGCCAGTATTGTATTCCATATCCCGGCGCCCAGTGTGGTATAAAGCAAGAATGGCCCTAACTTCATGCCTGCCAGTCCTGCCGGAATACTGATGAGCTGCCGTACTGCGGGAATGAGACGTCCGAAGAATGTGGATGCAGCGCCATGCTTTCTAAAATACTCTTCGGCGTGGTGCACTTTCTCTTCATCAATAAGGCACATATGGCCGAAGCGGCTATTGGCAAATTTATAGACGATGGGACGTCCTAACCAGCGTGCAAGGTAATAATTGATAAGTGCGCCGAGGTCTGCACCGATTGTTGCGAAAATAACGACAAGAAAAATGTTCATACTGTCATCGGTCATTGCTTTCCATGCAGCCGGTGGCACTATGACTTCCGAGGGGAATGGGATAAACGAGCTTTCAATAGTCATGAAGATAGTGACTACCCAATAATTCAGATTCTCTAATACCCATTTAATGAGCTCTGCTGATGATTCCATATTCTATACTTGTGATTAATGGTTTGTTTACATTTTTATTGTAGTGCATTCAGGATATTCTTCATAGCTTTAGCCAAATCCTTTTGTTCTTCACTTTCCAGCAGTTTCTCTATTTCCTTTAAATCTTCCAATTGGAACGGACGTTTGCAGAGTTGGTTGTATTTCTGGAAATTTTCTTTATCCTTAAGCAATAAATACAGGGCGGCCAGCTTTTCGTTGATGTTCTCAAACAGGGGATCTAACTCGCTGACGTGTTCAAAAGCCAGTCGGGCATAACTCAATTGCCCGAGTTCCAAACTATATATGCCAATTTCATTCCAAGTATCGGCATACGGTGCATACTCCAAAGCCAGGGCCCATTTCTTTACGGCTTTGTCAATATCGCCGTCTTCCATATACATACGCCCTTCAATCAGATACGGGTCTATATCTTCCGGATCTATTTCGTGGGATTTCTTGAAATACTGAGCGGCTTTGCGCTTCTTTCCTAATTTGTAGAGACACAACGCAGCGTGTGCATACAGAGAAGGCAGCACCATAGAATCGGCATCTTTACTTTGTATGGCCAGTTCAATATGTTGGTATCCTTCTGCCCAATGTCCTTTGGATATCTCGTTCAGCCCGATGAACATCTGAAGGAACTCGGGATTGATAGCCTTGTATTTCTCGGCTAAAGTGTAGTTTTCCAGTGCACTCTCTTCGTTGCCCAGCTGATAGAAAGCATGGCCTTTCATTATATAGGCATCGGCAAACTCTTCATCTGCCACGGTTGCATAATCGCAGGCCTCGATAGCCTTATCAAATTGCTGTTGCTCGAAATAGCAGCGTGCCAACCCGAACCAATAAGGGGCTGAATAAGGATTTTTATCTATCAGTTTATTATAGAACGTCTCGGCTTTCTCGTTCAATCCTTGCGCATGAAAACAGTCGGCTGTGGCGGCAAGAAACGCTTCTTCTTCGGCATACCTTTCCAATCCGGTGTCCAGCCATGACAGCGCTTTGTCCGGATAGCCCATATCGATATACATATAGGCTACATCTACAATATTGGCCAAATCCTCTTTATCCTCTATGGTGTCGAGAAGTTGTTCGGCTTCCTCTGTTTTACCTTCACCCAGAAGGATATTTGCTTTGAGCACCTTTACTTCCGAAGAATAATCTTCGGAGATTCGGTCTATAATCTGCTTGGCTTTATCCCTGTCCTGCGCATCTATGAGGAGATAGGCTTGCTCCACCAATAGAGGAGTACTGTCGGGATGTATGTTTAGACCGTATTCTACGACTTCGACAGCTTGTTCGTCTTTTCCACGCATGGCATACCAGTCAGCGAGGTCGGCTAAATCGTCTGCGTCCAGATAGATAGGTTTGTTGTCAGCTTTCGCAGCCTCATATTGTTCTGCAAGTTCTTGTAACTCCTTGTCTCTTCCGGACAGCAGGTTCTTTTTACTCATTAATTCTTTTAACTCCTTATATATTTAAGTAAGTGTTGCAATTTAATTTATATCAAGAGTATCTGTCATTCAGAGCGTAGCGAAGAATCTCTTCTCCGCGTGTACATCAAGAGAGCAGATTCTTCGCTACGCTCTGAATGACAGATGGTATAAGCTGATTATACTTATTCACTTATTTGTTGATTTTACCCCAAGTATCTTTCAAACCTACCGTGCGGTTGAATACCATTTTCTCCGGTGTAGAGTCGCGGTCTACATTGAAGTAACCGATGCGCTGGAACTGCAAGTAGGAGAGGGGCTTCATACCGGCGGCATATTTTTCGATATAGCAGCATGGCAATACGTTCAGAGAATCCGGATTTATCATCTCCTTCATGGCTGTCAGTGCGTCGCAGTTCTTTTCTTCACGAATAGCGGCCAACTCGTCACGCGGATTTTCCACTTTCCACAAACGGTCGTACAGGCGGACTTCGGCTTGCAGGCAGTGTGCGCAGCTCACCCAGTGAATTGTGCCTTTTACTTTACGGCTTGCTCCGGGCATGCCGCTTTTGCTGTCGGGATCATATTCGCAGTATACTTCTGTGATTTCTCCGGCATCATTTTTCTTGCAACCGGTACACTTCACGATGTATGCGCTCTTGAGGCGGACTTCCTGTCCGGGTGTCATGCGGAAGTATTTCTTCGGAGCATCTTCCATGAAGTCGTCGCGTTCTATCCACAACTCACGGCTGAACTCAATGTTGTGGCTGCCTTCTTCCGGACGTTCCGGGTTGTTGACAGCTTCCATTTCCTCAACCTGCCCTTCCGGATAGTTGGTGATGATGAGCTTCACCGGATTCAGTACGGCGGATATACGGGTGGCACGGGCGTTCAGGTCTTCGCGTACGGCGCTTTCCAGCAACGCAAATTCGTTGAGGGCGTCATAAGTGGTGTAACCGATTTTATCAATGAATTTATGAATGGACTCCGGTGAGTAACCGCGACGGCGGAAACCGCAGATAGTCGGCATACGGGGATCATCCCAACCGTTGACAAGGCCTTCTTTTACCAAAGTCAGCAGGTTGCGCTTGCTCATGAGCGTATAGCTCAGATTGAGCTTATTGAATTCGTACTGATGAGGACGGTGGTCGTTCAAATCCTTTCCTTCTTTGACCCAGTCTACGAAGAGGTCGTACAAGGGACGGTGGGGGACAAACTCCAGCGTGCACAGAGAGTGGGTCACACCTTCAAAGTAGTCACTCTGTCCGTGAGCGAAGTCGTACATCGGGTAAGCCTTCCATGTAGTGCCTGTACGGTGGTGCGGATGTTTCACTACACGATAGATGATAGGGTCGCGGAAGTGCATATTGGGGCTTGCCATGTCAATCTTGGCACGGAGCACCATGGCGCCTTCTTCAATCTCTCCGGTGTTCATTTTTTGGAACAAGTCGAGAGTCTCTTCAATGGGGCGGTTGCGATATGGGCTTTCCACACCGGGCTGGGTAGGCGTACCCTTTTGAGCGGCAATCTGTTCGGATGTCTGTTCGTCGATATAGGCTTTGCCTTCTTTGATGAGGCGGATGGCGAAGTCCCACAACTGTTGGAAATAGTCGGAGGCATAGTATTCGTTACCCCACCGGTAGCCCAACCATTGAATATCTTCCTTGATGGCTTCTACGTACTCCACATCTTCTTTGGTAGGGTTGGTGTCATCGAAACGCAGGTTGCAGATACCGCCATGCGCGGCAGCGATGCCAAAGTCCAGGCAAATGGCCTTGGCATGTCCGATGTGAAGGTAACCGTTAGGTTCCGGCGGGAAGCGTGTCTGTACTTTTCCGTCATTTTTACCTTCTTTCAAATCGTTCTCTACTATTTGTTCAATGAAGTTCAGGCTCTTCTTTTCGCTTGTTTCTTCCCTCTTAATTTCTGCCATAATGCTATTGTTATTCGTATAGTGGCGCAAAGATAGCGCAAAATAATGAAGAATGAATAATGAAGAATGAAGAATTTCTCACCCCTTATTCTTCGTTCTTCATTCTTCATTATTCATTTACAGGAATGTATCCGCTCTTTTTGATAATTTCTTGACCAGTGGGCGACAATACGAACTGTAAAAGCGGATCTGTGAGACCGGCGTTTTTCTTATTGTAATAATAGTATAGCGGACGCACGATGGGATAGGTTTTATTGATGGCGTTTTCCAGCGTGGGAGTGGCAAAGTGCTTATCATCGTACGATACGGCAAGGGTCTTGATGCGGGGAGATACGTAGGCGAGTCCTACATATCCGATAGCTCCGCGCGTTTGGCTGACAGACTGTATGATGGCTCCGGTGGCAGGCATAGAAAGGCTGCTGCTCATATAATTCTTGTTTTTCAGTACGCTTTCCTTAAAGAATTCGTATGTGCCCGAAGAGGTTTCGCGCGAGTAGACCACTATCTTTCGGTCGTCTCCGCCTACTTGCTTCCAGTTGGTGATTTTGCCACGGAAAATATCTTCCAGCTGCTTGCGGGTGAGTTGTTCTATCGGGTTGGAGGGATGTACTACAACCGCCAGTGCATCGTAGGCTATGGGTACTTCCACCAGTTCCTCACCGGCGGCTTTCGCTTTCATTTTCTCACTGAATTTGATGCTTCTGGAAGCCATTGCTATATCAGTCGTCTTATCCAGCAGGGCGGAAATGCCTACTCCGGTTCCGCCGCCGGTGACGGTGACGCGTGCATTGGGATTCAATGTCATAAAGCGTTCGGCTGTTTGTTGCGCGATGGGGAGAACGGTGTCGCTGCCTTTGATGCGCTGGCCTTGAACGTCGGTGGCGGCAAGTGCCAGCACGAGGATAGTCGGAAATAAATGCTTCATCATAATTGTTGCTTTTTTTATCTTGCTGCAAATTAAAACAACGCATATTACAATATTGTTACATACACCGGGTTCTTGTTCGTTGTAACACGTTTGTAATATGTTTGAAACATTTCTTTCAAACGATAGTCACACTGCCTTAATATCTACCCCGTTTCTTTGTACGCAGAAAAAATAGGCAATATGAAAAAAGTTTTTGAAAAGATAGTAGAGGGCATATTGGCTTGTAGCGGCTTTGTAACAAGTCTTACGATTGTGCTTATCGTCTTATTCCTCTTTTCCGAAGCGGTGGGGCTGTTCAATAGCCGGGTAATCGAAGAAGGATACGTATTGGCATTAAATAAAGACAATAAGGTAAATGAACTTACTCCGGTTCAGATAAAAGATTTGTTTGATGAAGAGATAACAAACTGGCGGGAAGTCGGTGGGGAGAATCTCCCTATCCGGCTTTTTCGTTTGGAGGATGTTACACAGTACTATACGGAAGAACAGTTGGGAGCGTCTTATGAGAATGCAGGAGCTTGCATTACGGATTTGGTGGAACGTACGCCGGGCATCGTGGCGTTTGTGCCGCAACAGTTCATTGTCCGCCCCGACTCCGTTCATTTGCTGCAGGACAATACCATTTCGCTGAAGGATGTCTTTGCGGGAGCCGAGTGGTTTCCTACGGCGACACCGGCTCCGCAGTTCGGCTTTTTGCCGTTGATAACGGGTACGTTGTGGGTAAGTCTTTTCGCAATCCTCATAGCCTTGCCGTTCGGACTGGCGGTGGCGGTTTATATGTCCGAGGTGGCGAACCATAAGATACGGAACATGATGAAGCCGGTGATAGAACTGTTGAGCGGTATCCCTTCCGTGGTCTACGGCTTTTTCGGGTTGATTGTAATAGTGCCTTTCTTGCAGAAGGTATTCGACTTGCCTGTCGGCGAAAGCGGATTGGCGGGAAGCATTGTGCTTGCCATTATGGCGTTGCCCACCATTATTACGGTGACGGAGGATGCCATGCGCAACTGTCCGCGTGCCATGCGCGAGGCGAGTCTGGCGCTTGGGGCTTCACAGTGGCAGACCATTTATAAGGTAGTGATACCTTATTCCATATCGGGCATTACGTCCGGAGTTGTTTTAGGCATCGGCCGTGCAGTCGGTGAAACCATGGCGGTGCTGATGGTGACGGGAAATGCCGCTGTAATTCCCCATACCATTTTGGAACCTTTGCGCACGATTCCCGCCACCATTGCCGCCGAACTGGGTGAAGCGCCGGCGGGCGGAGCGCATTACGAGGCGTTGTTCCTCTTGGGAGTTGTATTATTTTTCATCAGCTTGTTGATAAACTTTACGGTAGAAGCTGTATCTTCGGGCAAAAGAAAGTAAAAAGGATATGATAAGCAGAAAACATCTTTCGCAAAACATTGCATTCGGACTGTTCCGTTTGCTGAGCCTGAGTGTGGTAGGAATCCTCTTCGCCATTCTCGGTTTCATTATATATAAAGGTATAGGAGTCATCAATTGGGAATTCCTGACGAGCGCACCTGCGGACGGTATGACTTCAGGCGGTATCCTGCCTGCCATTGTCGGTACTTTTTGCCTGATGGCAGGTAGTGCGTTGTTCGCTTTTCCGGTGGGGGTGATGAGCGGCATCTATATGAACGAATATGCGTCTAAGGGATGGATTGTACGTTTCATCCGTGTCATGACGAATAATTTGAGCGGCATCCCTTCCATTGTATTCGGACTTTTCGGTATGGCGTTGTTTGTCAACTATATGGATTTTGGCGACAGCATTCTGGCGGGTTCGCTCACATTGGGACTGTTGAGCCTGCCTTTGGTGATTCGCACCACCGAAGAGGCTTTGAAAGCGATACCCGACAGCTTGCGCGAGGGTAGCCGCGCCTTAGGAGCCACCAAGCTGCAAACCATTTGGCACGTAATTCTTCCGATGGGAATGCCCAATATTATCACCGGCCTGATTCTTGCTTTGGGACGCGTGTCAGGAGAGACTGCGCCTATTCTCTTTACCTGCGCCGCCTATTTCCTGCCGCAACTGCCCGGCAGCATATTCGACCAGTGTATGGCGTTGCCCTATCATCTGTATGTCATCTCTACCAGCGGTACGGATATGGAAGCCCAGTTGCCCATTGCTTACGGAACGGCTTTGGTGCTGATAATCATCATTCTCTTGGTGAATCTTCTGGCAAACGCTTTGCGGAAATACTTCGAGAAGAAAATCAAAACGAACTAAATAAATAAAATCATGAATGGCATGATGAATAAAATAGAAACGCGTGATGTAAATTTCTGGTATGGCAACTTCCATGCACTGAAAGGTATCAGCATGGATATTGCAGAGAAATCGGTTGTGGCTTTTATCGGTCCTTCCGGTTGCGGCAAATCCACTTTTCTCCGCTTGCTGAACCGTATGAACGATTTGATACCCGACACTCGCCTGACGGGGGAAATCCTTATCGACGGGCAAGATATATATAAGAAAGGTGTACAGGTGGACGAACTCCGCAAAAATGTAGGTATGGTATTTCAGCGTCCCAATCCTTTTCCGAAAAGCATCTTTGAGAACGTGGCTTACGGATTGCGTGTAAACGGTGTTACCGACAGTGCGTTTATCCGCCGGCGGGTGGAGGAGAGCCTGAAGGGGGCTGCCCTTTGGGATGAGGTGAAAGACAAGCTCAAAGTATCCGCCTACGCCCTTTCCGGCGGGCAGCAACAGCGCCTTTGCATAGCACGTGCTATGGCAGTGTCTCCGTCCGTCTTGCTGATGGATGAGCCGGCATCTGCCCTCGACCCCATTTCGACGGCTAAGGTAGAGGAGCTCATTCACGAACTGAAGAAGCAATATACCATTGTAATCGTTACCCATAATATGCAGCAGGCAGCCCGCGTAAGCGATAGTACGGCTTTCTTCTATATGGGCGAAATGGTGGAGTTCGGTGATACTAAAAAGATTTTCACCAACCCCGATAAGGTGGAGACACAGAACTACATAACGGGACGTTTCGGATAGCGGCGTGTTCCGTGCGTTGGTACAAGCAGTTTCGCACGTTGGTACAAGCAGTTTCCTACGTTGGTACAAGCAGTTTCGCACGTTGGTACGAGTAGTTTCCTACGTTGGTACAAACAGTTTCCCCGGTTGGAATAATTTATATGATATGTAATTGATAATTTTTAAATAGAAGGAATATTATGGTAAAGTTTATCGAATCAGAGCTCGTCTTGCTGAAAAAGGAAATAGACGAAATGTGGACCTTAGTGTATAATCAGCTTGACCGTGCAGGAGAAGCCGTACTGACCTTAGACCGCGAATTGGCACAACAAGTATTGGTGCGCGAACGTCGCGTTAATGCCTTTGAACTCAAAATAGACAGTGACATAGAAGATATCATCGCTCTTTATAATCCTGTTGCCATCGACTTGCGTTTTGTGCTTGCCATGCTCAAAATCAATACGAACTTGGAACGTCTGGGCGACTTTGCCGAGGGGATAGCCCGCTTTGCCATCAATTGCAAGGAACCGGTGCTGGATGGCGAACTGGTAAAGGAATTGCGTTTGGAGGAAATGATAAACCAAGTGTTGTCCATGCTCGAACTTGCCAAGAAAGCCCTTCAGGAGGAAAGTCAGGAAATGGCGACAGCCGTATTCGCCAAAGATAACCTGTTGGACGAAATCAATGCGAATGCCACTGCGGCTCTTGCCGGTTATATCGGCAAGCACCCCGATAGTGCACTTTCTTGTCTGAATCTGGTTAGCGTATTCCGCAAACTGGAGCGTTCCGGCGACCACATTACGAATATCGCCGAAGAGCTTGTATTCTTTATTGATGCAAAAGTACTGAAACACAGCGGGCGTACGGACGAAAACTATCCGGATGATAAGAAGTAGATAACTTTTTAGGATATTTTTAGTGTTTAATGGAAAATAACCCTATATTTGTCCACTGAAAACGATTGCAGATGTAGAAAAGTGCTTTGAAATGATAATAAAATCAAAAGATTTTTAGAAAAGATGTTATATGACATGTTTTTTAATTTGGTTAGTATCTCGAAAAGCGGCTATCTTTGCAACGTTATCCTGAAAACAATCTTTTTACCTTAAAAAAAACTAATACCTATTGAAAACTGAAAAAGGAGGCTTTGTGAAAAGCTTCCTTTTTTTCTTTTATAACCATTCGTCCCCGCTCATATACGGTTCCTTCCCACAATAAATCCCCACCCACTTACCGCTATCTTCGCAGACGGCCTGTAAGTGGAGTGAGGAATACAAACAAAACAAACAATATCTTTTTCAGAAAAGATATTATTTTTCTTCTATCTTTTTCAAGACATTATTTTTCCGGTCAAGGCATTTGCAGTGTAATCTCCCTATCCGAACAAAGAATGATGTTGAACTTCTCTATCACTTTCTTGAAGTCCACTTCCACCCGTTCGCACGTATTGTTTACAAATTGCTTGGCTTTCACATAGCCTTTCTGCAGTTGCTTTATGATTTCTGCGGAGCGTCCATAGGCATACCAACGCCCTTCTTCTTCGTAGATATACATTCGTTGCGTGTCTTCTGATTCGCGGGATAAGATGTACTGCATATTCATAATAATTTGGTTTTAAGAGAATTTGTTTCTTATGTTGTTATTAAGGCAACCTTACGGTAATGGTCTTTCTGATTTTCCCGCTGGTCACGTAGAAGTCAAAGTCCGACGTCACTACTCCGGTATCAATGTATATCCATACGCTCGACACTTTTCTGTCGGCATCGGAGGTCGCTTTTCCACCTGTAGTGCCGGGGCTGAACGTAACGCCTGCCGGAGCGTCCACTATCTTCCAGCCTTCGGAGTAGTTGTTGGTAAGAATCTTCAGTTTGGCAAAGCAGATTCTTCCGTTGTCGGCAAGCTGCATGGTGGCGGAGTTTACACCGAGGAAAAACCGGTCGTCGGTGGTGATGTCCAGAATGTCGCTTTCGTCTGCACTGAGTGTCATGACAACGGAATTGAATGCCCGGTTGTCCGCTTCGCCGCTCAGGGCTGCCTGACGTGTTCTTCCGGCATAATTTACGTTCTGCAAGGCAAATACATATTTGTAGTTGCGTGTCAGCCGGTCTATCTCATCAGTCTGTTCGGCTTTAATCATGTCCAGCCGGTAGTAACCTTCCGCACCGTAGTATTTGCCGCGAATCAGTACCGAAATCTTGTTCGAAGCGTCGTTCACGGTTTCCGCCACATAAGCGGAAGCTATTTCCTGCCGATTGGGTTCACTGCTGTTCACGGTAGGGGATACCTTGATGCTGCCAACGATAGGAGAGGTCGCAGGAATGCCTTGACCGGCTACGTAGCCTTGCGCGCGGGTGTTCAGCACTTCAATCTCCAAGAACTCAAATTCACTCTTGCTCTGCGTGGAGTTGTATTGCACTTCTACTTTGGCGAGTGAGCGGAGCAGATTGACCTTGACGTCGTAAGTGCGGTTCCGGCTGATGCCGTCGAACTCTTGGGTTTCGCCGTACATGGGCATATAGGTCAGGTCGGCTGCGGTAAAGATGAGGCTTTGCAGGGCGGCGTCTTTTGCCATTCCTGTACTCAGTGCCGATACGTCTGTATTGGCTACCAGTGCCAGGCCGACTTGTCCGGTACTTTCTTTCACTGCAACGTAGAATTTTCCTTCACTTGCATTCTGATACTTGCTTGTAATGTCCGTTATTTCGGCCAGCGTACCATTTTCAAATGCCAGCAAGTGCAGAGAGTTGATAGTCTCATCATTGCCGATGGCTCGTGTAGCTTCAGGCAGCCGGGCGCTGGGGACAGACAAACTAAGCATGACTTGTGCATTTGCTGTTTCGGCGGTAGAGCAATCTCCGATGTCGTCTGTCACACAAGAGGCAAATCCGGCGATGAAGAGCAGACTGTATATTATTTTTCGTAAATGCTTCATAGTTCTTATTGTTTTTAGTTTGTTCCATTTATCCTTATCAGCCGCGTTGCTGAGTTACTGTAATGCTCTTTTCCGTTCCGTCACTGAATCTGATAACCAAGACTGCCGAGCGCGCTCCGCCTGTATTTCTTTCGGCTGCGGTGAAAGTAATGGTCTGCGCACTTCCTGTTCCGCCTTCGTCCGGTGTCATGGTGAACCAAGATGCTCCCGGGTCTATGACTTCCCATGTTTCTGTGATAGATACCAAGGTTGCAGTTATTGTTGCTCCTGCATAATTTCCTAAGGTGATGGATTCGGGAACCTTGATGGCGTTCTGTATGCTCGATTTCTCATCCTTTATGCAGCGTACAGAGCCTGCGTAGCTTGGCTTGGCGTACAAATTGTTACTGCTTTCTATCAATCTGTGTATATGGCGTCCATTGCCACTGCTGCTGTTCGGTTTACTTGTATCTTCCGCTCCATGCAAGAATAAGGCTCCCGGGCGGGTGGTACCATTCGCATTGATGGAAGAATTGGTCCATACAATACTGTTGACTGTTATACTATATTGATTGTCAATGTGTGCAAATTTATTCATGTTGCCGTCGTATACACCGGATATTGGCAGCCAAGTGGCTCCGGATATTGATTCCGCATTATTCTTTTGACCATAATATTCCCCCCAATACCTATAATAGTAAGTTGGCACTCCTGTTGGTTTAGCACCTCCATTACCAGTGCCTAAGCTGACCCAAAAACCGTACGAGTCTGTATTAGATGGATTTATGTAATTGGGGCTTTTGTTGTTGACATTGTTCGGCCAATATACATTATTTTTATCCCAGTTTGTATTTTCGCTACTGGACCTTCCGGATTTAAACACCACTGAACCTACCGGCGGCACTCTGTATCCTACCGGGCACGGGTCATAGATAGTCTTGTTTCCCGCATCTCTTTCACCATTTGAATCAAAGCCTTTATCCGTTCCCCACAAGAGGGCATAATCTGTACCGGTGAGTGCGCTTCCGCTTAATGTGGTAGGTGCTTTTTGGGCATCTTCTACGGACATGGAGGTTCTACTCCCCCATGGGAATCCGTTAAGATTGGAAGTCGTCATTCTGCTTGCATTCTCAGCTATCGCACCTGCTCCGATGAACGGGTCTTTGCGCCCCCATTGATAGAGCAATCCCAAAGAGGCAAGTCCCGGTTTGGGGCTGAGTGCTCCCAAGTTACGATCCATAAAGGTGTAGCCGGTACTCCATAATTCAAGATGGGAAGCTATTTCTCCGGCATCAACGATACCGTTTCCGTTATTATCCATATCCGGACATATCCACAGATGCCATGACCATAGCAATACGCCATTTGCGTCGAATGCACCTATCAGGGCGTTTCCGCCTTTCAGATTGGGTTGGTTGCTGCCGGCTATGTTGCTGTTCCGCTTGCTGAGGTCTATTTGGTATCTTACGATGCCATCTTCGCTAATCTTGGTTTTTCCGTTTTTCGTTTCCAGTTTCACCAGTCCGGTAGCGGTTTCCCATATAATCTTCACATCGGCAGGGGCTATGTTGGGCTCTTGGTCAGCCAAGGGTTTGCCATCGGATATCATGCCGTCCTCGCCATTTCCTTTTACGGTTACGGGCAGGTCTTGCCAGATGTGTGTGCCGTCGTCCGATACGACGTAGCAATTGGCTGTTCCTTTACCTTTTTGGCGTACCATGATTACTTTGCGCAGGTTTCCGGAGGTGATGACGAAACTGCCGCGGCGTTGCCCGCCTTTGTTCTCATGAGGAGTAATGAGCACTCCGTTGCCGTCTGCCGTCTTGGCTACGGTGTACCAGCTGCCTGCTTGCGAGCCGGTTTCTATATCCCAACCGTTGTTATGGGTGGTGGTTACGTTTATTCTGTTTCCGCTTTGGTTGTTGGCTGCCATAAGCACGCCGCCCGCATCTACTTTCAGTGTGTACTGCCCGCCTATGCCACGCATAAATTCGGTAGTCCATGCGGTGATTGTCACTTCCATGCCTACCACTACATGGTCCAGCGCTTCGTCCGGTTCGTCCGTGCCGGGACGTGTCACGCCTGTGATGTCGAAGTTGTAGATGTGGTTGCGGATAGCGTTGTAGTAGGTGCTGCCTGTGTTCTTCTCTTTGAAATCCACACGGTAGTAAGTCTCCGCAGCGCTGCCCTTATAGTAACCGCCTACTACGAGGCACATCGGTTCTTCGCCGGTGTTGTCCGATTCGGGTACGTATATCTTGTTTTCAATGCTGTAATCGGCATCGGCGTTGAATACTATTCCGTTGGGCCGGCCGTCTTTGTATCGCGGCATATAAGATACGTTTGTCGGTATGGAAGGCGCAATGATGGTGGGCGAACCTTCGCTGTTGGGTTGCGGTGCGTGTAATGAGCCTGCCAGTCCGCCGGTGCGTGCGTAGTACACGCGTACGCTCTTCAACTTGAAGATGTCTGTTTGGTCTTCGGCTTTTACGCCTTGTCCTTTGTTCACCGTTACGTTGATTTTGGATACGGCTCTGTACAATCTTACATCACCGCTCACAATCTTACCCTCTTGGGTGGCGATGGTGATTTCACCCCACATGGGGATGGAACGCCGGCTGACGTCCCAAGCAGAAGAGAATCCGTATTCCAAGTCTTGAAGGATGTTGCTCTTGTCTCTGCCTTCTGCGGAGTTCACGATGCTTATGAGGTCGGAACCGTTCTCCTGTTCTTGCAGGTTGGCCAGTATCAATACGGTGATTTCCGTGTTTACGGCCTCTGTTTTGTTGATGGTGGCGATGAATGTGCCGGCATTGCTCAGTGAATTGTCGAACTTCTCGATACAGGTTCCGTTTGCACTGAAAGCCAGTGCGTATATGTCTTTGATGGCAGTCTCATATTCGGAGTGCGCCGCTTCGTCGGGACCGTAGATAAGCCCGCGGGTTGTACCGTTGTCCGTAGGGATGCTGAGTACTAAACTAAGACCGGTCTGCCCGTTGGCAGGATTGTCCACCAGTTGGTCGTCTGCACAAGACGCAAGCTGCATCTGGAGCAGGAAGAGTGCTGCTATGTAGTATAACCAGGTTTTCATTGTCTGTTTGTTTTAGAGGTCAAAGTTGTTAATCTGTACTATCCAGTCGTTAATTTGGATAACGGTCTTAATCATTCTCAGGTTTCCGTCTACAAAAAATATCATCCCGAAACTGTCTTCGCGGTCCAAGTATTCGGAAAGGGGCATATCTATGAAGCCTTGCTCTTTCAGAAGGGCTAAGTAGCCGATGAGCTTGTTGCTTGGAAGCAGTTCTTCGCCGGTCTCGGTGTCCACAATCTTGAGTCGGGGATTCTGGGTGGTGAGCAGGCGGGCGACGCTTATCTCGGCAACGGCGGCGGGATATTCGGTTTCGGTGGAGCCGTCGGTACTGAGGGCTCGGGTTTTGATGCTGGAGTCTTCGGTGACGTACGGTTCGTAGGTCAGCAGGTTGTCATTCAGCAGGGAGTTGTCATAGTTCATGTGGCCGTTGTCATCGTAGATGGCATAGTTGAAGCGGCTCTTGTTGATGGCGCGGGTCACGGGCTTGTCGGTGCTGTTCACTTGGGCTATGACGATGCGTATGGTATTGGTATTCTTTACGAGATCCATGGTGGTTACCACTTGCCGGCGTGCGCGGGTGGTGGCGGTTATTTGTTCGGGGAAAGTAACGTTGGCTATCCGGTCGTGGAACAAAGACGGCAGTGCACGTTTCACGATGTATTCGCCTTCTTCGCCTTCGGCGCGGGTGTTGTCTATGTTGCGGCGTGTCAGTACGGTGAGGTCTTCACGGGTGGAGACGCCGGGGGTGAGCAGGGGTACGGCGAACGATTGGTCGTCCAGTCCCGCCCAGGTGATGAGGTCGTAATTGCCGGGTTCCATGTCTACTGTCATGGCATACTCCCCGGAGGCGAGACGCTCGCCTTCTTCCGTTTTCTGGTAAGCGAGTGTTCCGTCTTCATTGAAAGCATAGAGCGTCACGGTCTTCACTTCTTTGGAGAAGGCGTCCACCTTCTTCATGTTGTAGTCATACTTGAACTTTACTTGGTATTCGATGCTGCAATCGCCTTTGTCGTAATCCAGGATTGAGTCGCAGGATGCCATTGCACCAGCCAATACTGTAAGTTGCAGTATGCTTCTTGCTGATTTCTGTATGGTAGTGAATAATCGTTTCATGCTTTCTGTTTTTAAGGCTTTGATAGAGAATGTTTTGTTTGGTATCAATCTTCAGAGGAAAGAAAGAGAGGGGCGGGGATTCCACCCCTTTCTTTCTACCGGTTTCTTAAGGATTAAGGTTATGAATATATTATAAGAGAGAGTTCCTTTAATTAGAGGTCAAATGAATTGTCGTTGACTGTCCATTCCTCAATAATCAAATCCAACTTCATCATGGTCTTGTCTGCCGCCGGAATAATAGTGGGGAAACCGAGCTTGCTTACACTGTTAATCGCAAGTTTATAAACATTGTTGCGTACGATAACGTTATTGCCTGCTGCTCCGGTATAGATAGGCTGTCTGTAATAGCACATACCACCTTCGTATTTGTAGATATTGATTCCGCCAAACTCGGCAATGCTGCTATCATCGGTTAATTTTAATCCTGTGCCGAAAGCTTCTTTTAATCCTGCGAATGAATATACGGTATTGTTCCAAACATATACATTGGCATCCTTGACAGCTTCGGTGTCGTTGATGCCGTCAGCAACAATCTGGGCTTTGTAAAGGATAGAGGTAATGCCTGTGCCGTTAGCCGGATTTACGTCTGCATTGTAGTTCTCAAAACAGTAAGTGATTTGAGCGTCGTCTGCAACAGCGTTCATCGGGAGATATTCAAATGCTTTAAATTCACCTGTAAATACAGATGTTTCAATAAATTCAGTGACTTTCTTATCGCTTTGCTCAACAATGTTGGAAGCACTGGTAAGGTTGGTGAATGCGTAACCCTTGAAGTTTACTTTTACTGTTTTATCGAGGGCATTGTCATTGGTTGCAGGCTTGGTAACATCCCATGATGCGGTAGCGGTTTCTTCCTTCAGTTTGGCGGCAATACGGGTTACGGTAACGGTTACGGTAGTAGTCTGCTTTTCTATTAAGTTTGCTACAGCCGGAGTCTCACCGTACATAATGAATGAGTTCTCAGCGTCAGGAACAACACTGCTTGTCAGTTCCTTCAATTTTGCTTCTACGGCTGCCGGTGCCATAACCTGATTATTGATAGTGCCTATTAATGCTAATGCGGCTGCATCCGGATTCATGATGACGTATGCTTTGACTTCGCCGGCAACTACTTCAAACGGAGTGGATTGGTAGTATTTACCGTCACTGCTTGGGTTTGCTTCTGATGATACCGGAGCAAATTCATCTCTGGCTATCGTTTTGGCTATGGCTTTGTCTGTGCCATTCGTATAAGCCACGAATAATAATGCCTGGCTGAAGGTTTGCTCTTTGGCAAGCCCGGCTTCTGTTGCTCTGGTTGCTGCACCGGAGGGCTGATAGGAAAAGCGGAATTGCATTACCGCATTCTTTTCTGCATTGTTGCCGCCGTCTGCAATCGGGTCGTTCTCGTTGCTGCAAGATATCATTGCCATTGCAGCCAGTGTCGCTAAAAATAAACTTCTGAGTTTCATAATCTATAAGTTTTTAGTTGGATAATTATATGCTTTGTCTTTATCTTGTGAAGCCTTGCATTTACGGGCTTCTGCTGAGGGAACATTATTACTTATATATAATAATGTGGAGCAATTCATGGAGAGCGGGTCTCTGCCGGATTGGTGTGGTAGGATGGAAGTGTCTTATCTGATAAGAACAAGGGCTTCCGTGTGGTGGTCTCTTTATTTTTTCGATATTGTCCGGGTTTTGTTTGTTATATACTCTATTATTTCAATTGTTTTGTTTTTCCTTTTGGGGTATTACAAATATAGCCGCAAATACATTTGGTGCCCGTTGGCGTTCTGGTCAAATAAAGAGGGTGTTTTTGTAAAAAATAAAACCGTTTTTTCGGGGTGGGTATTTTAATCAACGATGAATAATTCACAATTGCTCGCCCGCTGCAGGGGGTGGTGTTTTCAATGCCGGTGTGAGAAAGAAATGAGAACCGGATATGGTGTACATTAGATTCTGATAGGATGCACATCGGAATCTTGTATGATGTACATCATAATCCGGTTTGATGTATATCATATCCGTTTCAGTAGGAATAAAAAAATGAGGTTGTGTCAAAATGTAAAAGTCCTATCAGTCTGTCATTCTGAACGTAGTGAAGAATCTCTTCTCTGCATACATAAGAGAGGAGATTCTTCGTCGCAAGCTCCTCTGAATGACAGACTGATAGGACTTTTACATTTTGACCTCAACCTCAAGTTAAAGGGGTGCTATCAGTAGTTGAGTTTTGCCAGTTCTGCCAGATTAATGTCGGCTTTTTCGGCCAGTCCGGCTTCTTTGGCTTTGTCGAAGTATTGCTTGGCGGTATCCGGATCGCCTTCCAGCATGGCCACCACCCCTAAATTGTTGATTGTTTCAGCCAGATTCGGATTGGCTTTAGCCAGATACTTTTTGGCTGCCGTAAGGTCACCGCCACGTTGCAGTTCCATAGCTGCGGCATTGAGATTGGCGGTAGCGTCATCCGGGAACATGAGTACTGCCACCCGGAAAGTATGGTTGAATTCTTCACTGCCCGGTTCGCAGGTCTGCGCCAAGTTATAGAGCTCTTGCAGGCTCAGCTGTTGCGGACGGGTTTTGATAATCTCACGCGTTTCGTCCACGTCGAATCCGCGTACTTCATAGGAGATGATATAGTCGGAATGACGCAAGGCGGGATAACATTCTCTTAATAGGAAACGATAGTTTTCGCCGCCTACGAAGCGGGCGATACGTTGCTCTTTGGCATCCATGTCGTCTTCTTTGAGGTCGATGATTTGCAGAATTTCATCCTTCTGCGCTAAGGAAGACTTCTCAATGAACTTGCGGAAGCCCGCCCAGTCCTCGGGGGTGGAAGTCATGGACAATTGTTTGTCGGGGAAGTCGTAGTGTCTCCGCACATGGTTCAGCAAAGTTTGGGTACGTCCTCGGGCCAGCCGGGTATTGTTGGCATAACTGCCTTCGGGCGAAGCATATCCGTCGATACGGATGCCGGTAACGACGATGTTGCGGTCGGAGCGGACCGTGTCGATGGTACTGCGTATTTTTTCCAATTCCACTTTGTTGTTACGGTAGGTGGGATAGATGATGGTTTGGTTCACAGGGTAGTCCAGGAAGGCACGTCCTTCCAGTGCACGACGTTTCACGGGTTCCGCTTTTGGGGTGATGTAAGCAATGGCGGGTTGTACTTTGGCGGGGGTGAGGTTCAGCGTGGTGATGGGATCCAGACTTTCGGCTTCCACCAAGTCCCGGCAACCGCAAAGGTCGGCATCCATTACAAGATTGGCGTTTTTCATCCAACGCTCGTAGGGTATCTGTACCAAATAGTTGACCCGTTGCTCGGTGTGGCGTTTCCGGCGGATAAGGGCATAGGCGTTTTGGGGTACTGTGTTATTGCGTTCCTGCACCAGCGCGCGTCGCCGTCCGTAAACCACCACCGGAGGAAGTAGTTTACTCTGTCCGTCGTGTTCCAGTATCGGGGTGAGCGTGGCGGCACGGTTGGAGGAAATCTTCATGTTTTCCTGCATAATGATGTCCATGGATATGGTAAGACGGTTGTCGTTGCCACGAGTCACGGACTCTTTCTCGATGCGTACTTGGTCTTTGTATACAACGGTGGACTGCGCCTGGGATTTAAATCCCGGCAATGTCGCTAATAATATAAGGTAGATTACTTTTTTCATATTGTCTGTAGAGTTTGTTTATTCAGAATAAATAGATGAGACTGGCGGCTGCCTTGGTGGGACCTAAATAGTTCTTATGTCCCTCGTCTATTTTGTCTCCGCAATCCACGCAGGGATATTTTTCGTATTTGGCCCGGACGTAGCCCACACCGATATTCAGTTCCACGTTCCAGTGTTTTCCCAGAATCCATTGATAGCCGTAGGAAATGCCGGCGCCGTAGAAGTGCCCTTTGAAGCGGTGGTCTTCCAGTTCTTTCCAGAGTCCGAAAGGCATCTTGATGCCCGCCGCCTGATAAATGCCGCCATGGGCATGGATACCCACGAAATGCCCGTTGAAGCGGTCGCAAAACCAATACCTGTACTCGGGTTGGAATGCAAACATCTTGAACATCTTGTAATTGTTCTTTTCCCAAGGATTGTAGTTGAGGTACAAATCCAGAGTCGTTTTCTTGCTTAAACCTATCTCAGCTCCTAAATTGATGGTTTTGGTGATGTCCATCAAAACATTCGTTTTTATTCCCACCACTTGCCCATATAATAAGGTGGAGGCAAACAAGCAAACGGATACTAACAGTTTTCTTCTATTTTCCATATCGAGGAGGTTTTGTTTTGTTTAGCCTAAAGGTAGTCTGATTAGCCGAAACCGCTCGTTGGCGTATTCATCTTTATTCGTTGGTGATTCTTGCAATTGTAATTTCATGACATAGGTGAATTTTGCATGGTGGGTGTTTCTTTCTTTTAAAGAGGGTAAATCATTCCGGCTGGGGCGGCGGTGGATTTACACCTTATGGGTGAATGAAATACGGGCGGTGGTATTTGGATAAGTTGTATATTTTGTGATAAACGCTTGTATAGTGCGTGTTTCATTCAAAAAAGAGTGGTGATTTGTTCAAAATTCATTGGGAAAAGTTTGATTATCTGAATAATATACCTATGTTTGCGGCATATATAATGAATAGCGGTCCCCTGAGGAATACAAACAAAACGATTTTCAGGTTTTAGATTAAACAAACTAACAAACATTTTAGGAGGACCCTTTATGAAGAAGATTTATTCTTTAATATTGTCAATGGTCATGATGTCGGGATTGGCATCATGCACTGCAAGCCAAAATGATGAAGACCTAACGGATACAACTTCTGTATTCCGGTCTGCAATGGATATTTACGGAGTAGAATATGCTTCGGATAATATCTCCGATAAAAACAATATCCCTTCCATACTTGCCGAAGATATGTGTGCCGTGCTTGAGACTCTGCGGCTGAATAGCAATACGCAGCAGAACTGCATCCGCACTTCGGACAATTCTTATGAGAAAGTTATAATGAACGGAACTTACCAAGCCGTTACCCGCTCTTCGGGCAACGAGGATTTTGCATTGAGTGTGGCGTTAAAGTTCAGTATTGAAAAAGGGCAGGTATATTACTGGGGTACGGATTACTCTTATTCTTCCGGTTTGTTCGACTGGTCGGCACAAGGTTTGTCTCTTTCTCCCCAAAAGGATGCTGATGGCTATACTTATGAATTTGAGTCGGAAACTTTCCTTTATTTCAAGGTGAGCGATGAGGCTGATACTATTGTAAGAGTGCCGGTTGTCTTCAGGGGAAGTTATAATTTTCGGACAGAGCAAGGGCAATATTATTTCAAGTTGTTAAAATATAGTAGATAATACAGCATTATATTCGGCTGTATAAAGATGAGGAATGCAACAAAAACAGACAAACGCGAGTCGGGACTGGCAAATGCTTCCCGGCTCTTTTTTTGTTATCTTTAAATCTTGGCACTGTTTTTTTAGGATATAATTGTTTATTTATTAATAAAAATTGTATTATTATTAATAAAGTTTTATATCTTTGTTACAGATAACCATATGGCTATTGCGTTCTAATACCTACTATATGAAGAGAGGCTTGATAAAAAAAATACTGTTGATACTTTGCTTGTTCGGAGCCTCGTATTCAGTCAAAACTTATTCCGCTACCGGATATTCGGTACCTGTATCCATGAAAGATGGATTGAACAATAATACAGTTTATGATATTCATTATTCTGCCGATGGCTTTGTGTGGTTTGCTACAGACATGGGCATCAGCCGTTATGACGGGTTCAGGATACGTAATTTCCCGTTAATGTCTTCTAAGGGCGGGGATGCCTTTACTCCCGTATCCCGTGCCGTATGTGAAATTATGGAAGGAACGGACGGCCTGTTTTATCTTCGGCTTTTGGAAGGGGGAATGGTTTGTTTCGATTCTGTCAAAGAGAAGTTTCTGCCGGTTTCTTTTAACGGAATATCGCATGATTTTGAACTTCTTTCTTTCTGTCCGGTCAGCCGGGGGCAGTTCTATTTGGGTACTACTACCGGACTATATTCGGGAACAATGAGACCGGATGAAAATGGTGATTCGGTTATTATCTCTTTGTCTGAGGAACAATCTGTAAAAGGAGCGGTTTCTCAATTGACCTCTACGGAAGAGGGGGTCATCTTTGCTTGTGTGAATCGTACAAAGGTAGTGGCTTTCGATATCAGCAGTGCAAAGGCCGAGTACCTTAAAAACGGAGGAAGGCAAGAGATTTCTAAACTTTACTGGTGGGACAACTATCTTTGGATTTGCTTTTCCTATACGGATATAGAACTGTATAATCTAAAGCAAAAGTCATTTCACCGTCCCGTATTGCCGGATGAGTACAGGAACTTCCTGTTAGGCACTTGTATAACAGATGTCGTATCTTCCGGAACAGGTGATTACTTTGTGGCTACTTGGAACGGCCTGCTTTCACTGAACTTTAAGTCGACGGACTTGGGCAGGGCTGCTTGTTCTTTGGATTATCTGAATCAACAGGCTCCCCACCCAATGAAACAGAAAATCACAAATCTGCTTTGGAATGAAAAGTGGGGAATGTTGTGGGTAGGCACGTTCGGAAACGGATTGTTCAAAATGTATAAGCACGATAAAACATTCTATTCTTTAGATAAAACATTCAACTCGGAGGTTGTGAGGATTGAGGAAGATCAGAAAGGATACGTATGGATATTGACGGATAAGGGAGAATTGCTGAGGAGCACCTCAAATAATATTACGATAGAGACTTCCTTTCTGCCTTGGACTAAAGGATTGAAACGGGATGAAACTTATCGGATGTACAAAGACAGGAACGGTATCTTGTGGTTGGGTGATACACATGGCGGTGTGGTAAGCATTAATCCTTTTACGGAAGAAGTGACCGTCTTTGCGTTACTCCCTCAAAAGGCAACCGATTTTTCGGAAGCTGTATATGCTTTCTGTCTGGACTCCCGGAATCGTATGTGGGTGGTTACGGCATCTCGTTTGCTTCTTTTTGATTATAAAAAGAATGAAAGCCGGATAGTACACCTTGAATATGAAGGGCGGAAGATTAAGAAAGTGAATTCAATAGAGGAAGATAAGGAAGGCAATATCTGGCTGGGAACGGATATCGGACTCAAGCGTATGGAGGTAGTGGGAAAGGCTGTCTATTTATTTGGCGATTATGAACAAAGCGCCGGTTTGGAAGTCTCTCCGGTCTATTCTATCTATGTAAACAGCTATAATCAGATACTGGCTTCTTATACAGATAAGGTAGTCCGCATTGACGGACGTGAGAAGAATAAGGTGGAAAAGGTGTTTACCTTGCTTAATGGTTTATCCAGCAGTCATGTGTTTTGCATGGTAGATGATAACAACGGAAATACATGGGTGGGGAGCAACTCCGGGGTGATGACTATCCGTAATGATCAGGATATACTTTATAACTATGCTTCTTTCGGTTATTCCAAAGATGTTTGCAGGTTGCACAACGGTCTTTTGTTGTGGGCAAGTTCTTTGGGACTGAGCCTTTTCGATCCGCAGGTAGTAAAGGTGGAGAGACATAATGGCAATCTGAAATTGTCGGAGGTATGGATAAACGGTGAAGCTGTATCTGTGGGAGAGAAAGTGAACGGACGGGTAGTGTTGTCCGTGACCCCGAACAGGCAGAACGATTTTGTGCTGGGCGCAGGGAGTAACCGGTTTACTTTTTATTTTTCGGACTTAAAATACGGCATCATGCAGTGCAAGCAGGCCTATCGCTTACAGTCTGATGAAGAGTGGAAGATAGGACGCTTGGAAGATGGAGTTTCTTTTAAAAATCTGTCTCCTGATGATTATGTGTTGCAGGTGAAGCTGATTTACCCGGATGCCAGCGAAAGCGAAATAACTGAAATCCCTTTTTCGGTGAGGACTTATTGGTGGAATTCTTTCTGGCTTAAGCTGTTTGGTGCGCTTAGTGTATTGCTGCTGTCGTACGGCATCTATAACTATATAGTACGCAAGGGAAAGAGACGGAATATACACCGTGCCCGTGAGCGGGCGTTGAGAGAGAAACTGAATCTGGTGCGAGTAAGGCGGGAGAAAGAATCTGAAATAGAAATGATGAGAAATCAATTGCTCAGAAGGTTTGTGGAAGAATTACGCACTCCGTTGTCCTTGATTATGGCTCCTCTGAAGGAGATGTCGAGAGAACAGAATTTGCCCGCAGGTACTTTGTCGAAATTGCATGTGGCGTATCGCAATTCATTAGGTATGCTTGATGCTTGCGACCAGTTGCTGGCTATCTATACTCAGGGCTCTCTGTCTGATAAGTTGAAAGTTGCACCCTATGCTGTAGACAGGTTGGTGGATAAGGCTATATTTGCAGTAAGTGAGTTGATGAGGATTAACAGAATAGATTTTAAGTGTGACAAGAGGATTAAAAAGGACATGGAAGTATGGGTGGATCGCGAGCGTATAAATTTTGTGTTACGCAACTTGCTGACAAATGCTTTTAATCATATACGCTTTTCGGGAGTGGTACGTCTCTTGTTGCAGGAGATAGTACGTGACGGCGTGCGCTACTGCATAATCACGGTTGAAGATAATGGAAAAAGCCGGGTGAGTACAGTGGATAAAGGATTGCGCCCCGGCCTTGCGGATGTTGAGTTGGGCTACGGTGTAATGGAAAAAATCCTTCAGCTTCATCATGGGGCTATTACTTTGAAGAGCTCCGAAGGAGAAGGGACGGAAGTTGTTGTGGAACTTCCTGCCACTAAGGAAATTCTTCAGGGTGATTCGAATATCCTGTTTATAGAGCCGGAAGCTGAGGATGTACAAGAAGAAAAGGATTCGTTAGCGCCCGAACAATTACAGGAAGTGCCTGTGCCCGTGCCGGAAGATACGGTTAGACGAATGGCATCGGTATCCGAACTGTCGGCAACACCCCCTGTCTGTAAAGAGAGGAAAACGCTTCTTATTATAGAAGACCACAAGGATATTCGTCTTTACTTGAAGATTCTTTTCGGTAAAGAATATGATTTATTGATTGCTACGAACGGGCAGGAAGGTGTGGACATGGCAATCAAAGAACTTCCGGACTTGATATTGTGCGATATAATGATGCCTGTGAAAGACGGTTTTGAATGTTGCCGCGAAGTGAAAGAGAATCTGGATACTTGTAATATACCTTTCATCATGCTGACTGCCAAAGTAGAAGATGAAGATGTAATTCATGGTTTGGAATTGGGAGCGGACGACTATATACTGAAGCCCTTCACACCGGGTATTTTGCAGGCAAAGGTGCGCAACCAGATAAACGCGCGCATGAGCCTGAAACAGATGTACACTAATTTGCTGATGCCTCCGGGAGATAATGTCGGCGAAGTGGATGACGTGGAAGAGAAAGTGAAGAAAGAAGATCCGTTTATAGCTTCTGTAGTGAAGATTATAGAGGACAATATGTGTGAGGCCGATTTCAGTGTGAGGAAACTGGCTCAGGAATTGAACATGAGCCAGCCTACCCTTTACAGGAAGGTGAAGCAAAGTACGGACTTTACCATTATAGAATTGATTCGCGGCGTGCGTATGCGCAAAGCTGCCGTATTACTGAAACAGAAGATGTATGCAGTGCAAGAGGTCGCCGAAATGGTGGGCTATAATGATATTCCTACTTTCCGCAAACACTTTGTAGATACATTCGGGACGACTCCTTCTACCTATCCTAATTCGGAGAATACATAAGTTACTATTTCCCATTTTCTTTTAAAGTGCATAGTATAATAAGAACCTTTTTTCTATCTTTGCGATGAAGAATTTGTAAATAGTAAAACGTAAAATAGTAAGTACTGATATGTTTTCCGGAATAGTAGAAGAATGTGCCACATTGGTGGCTATGGTCAAAGACCAAGAAAATGTGCACTTTACTTTTAAGTGTTCATTCGTGAATGAGTTAAAGATAGACCAAAGTGTATCTCATAACGGTGTATGTCTTACGGTAGTCAGTATGACGGATGATACCTATACGGTGACGGCAATGAAGGAGACTTTAGACCGTTCCAATCTCGGCTTATTAGGTGTGGGTGATGAAGTGAATGTAGAGCGCAGCATGATGATGAACGGCCGTTTGGACGGACACATTGTACAGGGTCATGTAGACCAGACCGCAACTTGCATTGATATAAAGGATGCCGAAGGCAGCTATTACTTTACGTTTCAGTATGAGTTCGATAAGGAAATGGCGAAGCGCGGTTATATTACAGTAGATAAAGGCTCCGTAACAGTTAACGGTGTCAGTCTGACGGTGTGCAATCCTACTGATGATACTTTTCAGGTAGCCATTATTCCTTATACTTTTGAGCATACTAATTTTCATGCTTTCAAGGTAGGCAGTGTGGTGAATCTTGAGTTTGATATTATCGGTAAGTATATTAGTAGAATGATACAGTATAAGTGAATGAAAGATGATGAATGATTTTTTGCAATTGGTTGCTTCGCGTCAAAGTGACCGGGCTTATGATATGTCCCGTGCGGTAGAGCCGGAGAAGTTGGAACGTATTTTGGAAGCGGCCAGATTGTCGCCTTCGGCTTGCAATGCCCAGCCGTGGCGTTTTGTGGTAGTCACTGACCCGGAGCTTTCTGTAAAAGTAGGTAAAGCTACTGCCGGTTTGGGGATGAATAAGTTTGCCAAAGATGCTCCGGTGCATATTCTGGTAGTGGAAGAATCAATGAATATCACTTCCTTTTTAGGAGCCAAGATAAAGGATAAATATTTCCCATTGATAGATATTGGCATTGCTACTGCACATATCACACTGGCTGCAGAAAGCGAAGGACTGGGTTCGTGTATCTTGGGCTGGTTTGATGAAAAGGAAATTAAGCAACTTACCGGTATTCCTGCCAATAAGCGTCTGTTGCTTGATATAACGATAGGTTATCCGGCGAAAGATAAGCGGAAGAAATCGAGGAAGTCTAAAGATAAGGTTGTTTCATACAACCATTATTAATAGAAAGAAGCATTATAAGTCTTTCAGAAGTACTTCACTTGCGCTCTTGTAGTATTCTTCCCGTGCTTTCATCAGCGTTTCCCATTGTCCGTGGAATTCTTTGTCCTTATCTATCTTGAAGTCTTCGGAACCGTGAGTATCCAATTTGTCCAACAGAAGGGCAACGTTTAGTTTGTTGATGTCCATGGAGGGTTGGTAGGCAATGTCCTGACTCTTGGTATCGGTCACTACTTCGTGCAGAAGATTAATTTCCTGCAATTCATAAAGGGTTTGATTAGTCAGACGTATAGGGATTTGGCACTCTTCGGATATATCTTCCGCTGTGTAGGGTGGCTCATTCTTCTCAAAACGCTTGGCTACAAGGGACATGATGAGAATAGAAATGAAGTCACGGTAACGGCGGCTGATATTGCGCGCATCCTTGTCAAAGCTGAAATTCCGTATGTTTTGTCCGGCATAAGTCAATTCTGCCCCGAATAGGCAGATGGTCCATGATATTTGCAACCATAACAGGAACATGGGGAGTGCTGCGAAACTGCCATAAATGGCATTATAGCGGGATACCCACAACTGGCTGCTGATGTAGAGGAACTGAAAAGCCTGATGTGCCGTACCGGCCAGAATCCCCGAAATCAACGCATGTTTGAGTTTTACTTTCGTATTGGGCATAAAGGCATACAACGCTGTAAACATGAACCACGTCAATACAAACGGTATAAGGCGGATTAGGAATTTGCCGATAGGGGCGAGTAAGGTGAAGTCGGCTACATTCTTCAGCATGGTGCTCATGAAGATGGAAAGACCGCCTGATACTACCAATAGAATAGGAATCAGCAAAAGCATGGAAAAATAGTCTGTGATTTTGCGGTACATACTCCTTGCTTTCTTAACCTGCCAAATGCGGTTGAACGTGATTTCCATATTATTGATAAGATTGAGTACTGTCCACAACAACATGATTAAGCCCACTCCGATGAATATGCCGCTTTTGGTTTGCGACAAATAGGAATTGACAAACTGGAAGATAACTTCCGTGGTTTCCGACGGTCCGCCGAATCCGTTGACTATTTGGCTCTCCATTAAATTATCGAAACCGAATCCGCGTGCAATGGCAAATACAATGGCCAGAATGGGTACAATGGCCAGTAATGTACTATACGTCAAAGCGGATGCTTTATTTACAAGTCTGTCTTTGGTAAAGCGGTTGATGCAAAGATAAATGGTCTTAATGATATTGTATAAAGAGAAAGTCGTTTTGGTGACTTCATCTTCCGTTATACGCCAAATGTCGTATGTCAGGAATTTCCAAAGGGTGGCGATACGCTTGTTCATGATAAATTGAAAAATGAGAGTTGAGAATTGAAAAATGACAGTATGCCGAAAGAGCATTATTTCTCAATTCTCAACTTTTAATTTAAAATAAAAAAACAGTCAGTCTGTAAGCCGGGTTCTGTTCCTCGATTGAATTCATAATATAAAAATTAAATCAAGGTGTCTGTCATTTATCTGAGCCGTATGTTACCATACGAGCTTTAGCGGTCTACCCTCCGACATGGAGCGAGCAACTCTCATAACGTCGGTTTACATGACCTTACAACTCCTAAGACGTACAGCTCTTGTGTCGCCACAAGACTGGTAGGCTCTTACCCTACCTTCTCACCCTTACCATAATCCAAAGAATATGGCGGTTATTTTCTTCTACGTTACTCTACCCTCACGGACAGCTTTCTGTTAGGAAGTAGGATGCTCTGTGTTGCCCGGACTTTCCTCATACGCGCGAGGCGCAAGCGACAAACCGACCAACTGCTTTATGCTGCAAAGATAGGAATTTTTTTGGTGATTGATGGTTGGTTATCGGTGATTTGTTTGTTTTCAGCAGCTTATTTGTGCAGTTTCTTAAAAACACTGAAAAAATGTATCTCTTTTAGAATAAATTATTAACTTTGCTAACATTAATAATTCCCCAATTTATATAGTCCATGAAAAAGTTAGCCTTGCTCTTTATTTTATTTCTTTCAATCATTCTTCCTACTGTCGCTTCAGAAGTTGGAGACCGCAGTATACCGGTAGAAATAGCTCAACTCACTGACAGCCTGAAACAACAATTCGCACCGGATAAACGTGTGGCTTTGCTGGATGTTGATTATTCTTTTGCGGGTAAAAACGTAATGTTGCGTGGAGTTACTACTTCGACAAAAGCAAAAGTGGTTTTATTGAAGGAACTGGCGAGGAAAGGATATATCGTGATGGACTGCCTTCAAGTGCTTCCTGACGAAGGGGGGATGGAAGGTAAGACATATGGTATTATTAACGTATCTGTGGCGAACTTGCGTGTAGCTCCCGATTTTTCGTCGGAGATGATGACGCAAGGGTTAATGGGGATGCCTGTGCGTGTGTTGCAGCGTGATGGCTGGGTACGTATTCAGACCCCCGATGATTATATTGCATGGGTACATCGTGTAGGTGTATATCCTGTCACTAAAGAGGAAATGACCGCATGGAATGATGCGGAAAAGATTGTGGTAACTGCTCATTACGGTTTTGTTTATTCCGAACCGAGTCAAAATTCACAGACGATTTCGGACGTTGTAGCGGGTAATCGCTTGAAATGGGATGGAACTAAAGGAGCTTTTTATAAAGTGGTTTATCCTGACGGTCGTGAGGGATATATCTCCAAATCCATAGCAATGCCTGAAAAGAAATGGCGGTCCGGTTTAAAGCAGGATGCAGCCAGCATTATCCGTACTGCGTATACAATGATGGGAATACCTTATCTTTGGGCGGGTACTTCATCAAAGGGCGTGGATTGTAGCGGATTTATGCGTACTATACTTTTTATGCATGATATTATCATTCCGCGTGATGCTTCCCAGCAGGCTTACGTAGGTAAGCATATCGATATTGCGCCTGATTTCTCTAACCTGCAACCGGGTGATTTGATATTCTTTGGTCGCAAAGCAACTTCGGAGCGCAAAGAACGTGTTGTACATGTAGGAATGTACATCGGTGACAAGCGCTTTATCCATTCTCAGGGAGATGTACATATCAGTAGTTTCAATCCGGCCGATGAATTGTTTGATGAATACAACCTCGGGCGGTTGTTGTTTGCTACGCGCGTGTTACCCTATATAAATAAGGAGGAGGGATTGAATACAACAGAAGTGAATGAATATTATAAATGATGTGTAAACCCTAATAATATGCAGAACAGAAGGGATTTTTTAAAGACTGCCGCCTTTGCCGCTTTGGGTTCGGGTATGGCTATTAATCGTGTATTGGCCGGTGAAGGCGCGATGCCTGTGTTCAATATCAATAAAAGCGGTGCTACTCCTAAAATGAAACTGCGTTTCTTTCCGTATGAATTGAAGTTGCGCCATGTGTTTACGGTAGCTACTTATTCGCGTACCACTACTCCTGATGTACAGGTTGAATTGGAGTATGACGGTATCATCGGCTACGGCGAAGCTTCCATGCCTCCTTATTTGCAACATGAATTGGGTACGATGGATAGTGTGATGGCTTTCCTGAAGAAGGTGCAGGATGTTATCGGACAGTTTTCCGATCCTTTCCGGTTGGAAGATATTCTTGGCTATATAGATAGTCTTTCTGCAGGAGACGCAGCTGCAAAGACGGCTGTGGATATTGCTTTACACGATTTGGTGGGTAAAATGTTGCAGGCTCCATGGTATAGAATATGGGGGTTAGATAAAGAAAAGACACCATCTACCACCTTTACCATCGGTATTGATACTGCTGATGTGGTACGTGAAAAGACCAAGGAGTGTGCCGAACAGTTTAACATACTGAAAGTGAAATTGGGGCGTGATAATGATAAGGAAATGATTGAAACCATTCGCTCTGTGACGGATCTTCCCATTGCTGTCGATGCCAATCAGGGTTGGAAAGACAAGTACCATGCACTTGATATGATTCATTGGTTAAAGGAGAAAGGAATTGTTATGATAGAACAACCCATGCCCAAAGAACAGCTGGATGATATTGCTTGGGTAACCGGACAAAGCCCGTTGCCGATATTCGCGGACGAGTCCATCCAGCGTTTAAAAGATATAGTAGGGTTGAAAGATGCTTTTAGCGGTATCAATATCAAACTGATGAAATGTACCGGTATGCGTGAAGCATGGAAAATGGTGACGTTGGCACGAGCTTTGGGTATGAAGGTGATGGTGGGGTGTATGACTGAGACTTCATGTGCTATTTCTGCAGCCTCGCAATTTTCTCCTGCGGTGGACTTTGCCGATTTGGATGGTAGTTTGCTAATTGCCAATGACCGTTTCAAAGGTATGGAAGTTGTAAAGGGGAAGGTTACATTACCGGATTTACCGGGCATCGGAGTTGTAAGAATTTAAATGAATTATCAACGATTGATTTTCATCATGAAGAAGCTGTTATATATCGTATTTTTGTTTGTCATTGCTTCTGCCTGTAGTACAAAGCAGGAAAATACTTCCTATAATTGGGAAGATGACTTGCACCAACGGCTGCTTACGGATTTTTGTCTGACTGAATCTCAGGTTAGAGATTATATCAGAAAATATATTCCTGATGTAACGGATGAGCAAATGCGGCAATGGGAAGCATCTGATGCTTTGGAGTGTATGATTTTGGATGGTGAAAAACGCTATTTCCGTAATGCCGGTCCTAATTTGTTCCGTGTAGACTCAGCTTGTTATAATATAAAAATAGCCAAAGAGGGCACAGCATTGAGTGGGAGTGAGAAAGTGAATAAAGAAAACTTGCCCGAAATCATTGCCGCTGTAAAGAAGGATGGCAAGACTATTGTCGCTCCTAAGCGTATGCGTGTTACTTACACATTGACTGTAGATACCAATGCAGTGCCTGCCGGAAAACTAATTCGTTGTTGGTTGCCCTATCCTCGTAAAGATCAGGCTCGTCAACTGGATGTGAAGTTTGTTTCTGCCAGTGAACCGGAATATGTATTTTCTCCTCAGGAGTGTCGGCATAGCACGCTCTATATGGAAAAACGTGCAGTGAAAGGTGAGCCTACCGTATTCTCTGAAACATTTGAATATACATCTTGTGGAGAATGGCGCAATTTACAGGCTGAAGATGTTTTGCCTTATGATACTACTACTACCTTTTATAAAGAATATACTTCCGAACGAGAGAAACACATTGTCTTCTCTCCACGTTTGCGAGCGTTGGCTGCCAAATTGACAGCAGGCGAAACGAATCCTTATTTAAAGGCAAAACGTATCTTCCGCTGGATTAACGATAATTTCCCTTGGGCATCTGCACGTGAGTATTCCACGATTGAAAATATTCCGGAATATGTATTGGATAATCATCACGGTGATTGTGGCCAAGTCAGCCTTTTATTTATTACATTATGTCGTATCAGCGGTATTCCTGCGCATTTTCAAAGTGGATTTATGATGCATCCGTATGCCTGGAATCTGCACGATTGGGCGGAAATATACTTTGAGGGTGTGGGGTGGATACCGGTTGACCAGTCATTTGGAATACCGACTTTTGCCCGTAATGCCGATGAAGAGTATTTCTTTTTTGGAGGCATTGACTCTTGGCGTATGATTGTGAATAATGATTACGGTATGCCGTTGGTGCCCGAAAAGAAATATCCGCGTAGTGAAACCGTGGACTTTCAGCGTGGTGAAGTAGAGTGGGAGGGTGGAAACTTGTATTTTCCACAGTGGAGTTATCATATGGATATTGACTACCTGAATTACTAATAAATGAAGAATGAAGAATGAAAAATGAAGAATGAAGAATTTGCCTTGCGGTATCATTGCGCAGCCATAATTCTTCATTCTTCATTTTTCATTCCTCATTCTTATATATCTTCTCTGTCAGTCTTTTAACAGATAGCAATCGTACATAAATGCTAATTTGTCAGTCTTTGTCGTTAACCGCTGTTAAGTCCTAAATATTCACTGTTAAAAGAGAACAAAAAAGAGTGACAAGCGGAATAACTGAATGATTTTTGTCGTTATTTTAACGTCAGAATGTTAAACGGGATTTGAATATTAACAATTAAAGAGAATAGAAAATAGTATGAAACAGACAACAAAAAACTTCCTTGGAGTTGCAGCTATTGTAATTCTTAGTTCAGGAGTAGCTGGTGTTACAACCTATAGAATGCTGAATAAAGAAAAACCTGCTACATTTAGCGAGTTGTTCCAGCAGAACCCGAATAATCTGCAATTGGCGGCTTTCCATGCAACAGATGCCCAGCCTGTGGATTTGACACAAGCTGCAGAGAGTTCTCTGCACGCTGTGGTACATATACGTGCTACACAGTTGAGCAAGACACAAACGGTACAAGACCAGCCGGATATTTTTGACTTTTTCTTTGGAGACGGTCGTGGACGTCAACGTCAGATACAAACCCAGCCACGCGTAGGTTTTGGTTCCGGAGTTATTATTTCCAAAGATGGATATATTGTGACGAACAATCACGTAGTGGAAGGTGCTGACGAAATTACTGTCAAATTGAATGATGACCGTGAACTGAAAGGACGTATTATCGGTACCGATCCCAGTACGGACTTGGCCCTGATTAAGATTGAAGGAGATGATTTCCCGACTATTCCGGTTGGCAACTCCGATGAGTTGAAGGTAGGTGAATGGGTATTGGCAGTAGGTAATCCGTTCAACTTGAATTCTACCGTTACAGCCGGTATTGTCAGTGCAAAAGCTCGCTCTATAGGTTCTACCGCTTCTAACGGACAAGCTGCAAACATCCAATCTTTTATCCAGACAGATGCAGCCATCAATCAAGGTAATAGTGGAGGTGCACTGGTGAATGCCAAAGGTGAGTTGGTTGGTATCAACGCCATGCTTTATTCGCCTACAGGCGCTTATTCCGGTTATGGTTTTGCCATTCCTACCAGTATTATGACAAAAGTAGTAGCCGACTTGAAACAGTTTGGCACAGTGCAACGCGCATTGCTTGGAATAAAGGGTAGCGATTTGAGTACAGACTTGCAGATGGACGAACGTTGGACTGAAGAGCTGAAGAAGAAAGCAGATGAACTTGGTGTGAAAGAAGGCGTTTTCGTTGCCGAAGTCGTTGAAGGCGGTTCAGCAGCAGGTGTATTGAAGGAAAATGACGTGATTGTAGCGTTGAACGGCAAGAAGATTCATAAGTTCTCGGATTTACAGGAAATCTTGGCTAAGCATCGTCCGGGTGATAAGGTGAAAGTAACTGTTGTTCGTGATAAGAAAGAAAAGGAATTTGAAATCACTCTGAAGAACGAACAGGGAACTACGAAAGTGGTAAAAGATGCCGGAATGGAAATTTTGGGCGCAGCCTTCAAGCCTGTGTCTTCTGAACTGAAGAAACAGTTGAATTTAGGCTATGGCCTGGAAGTTACCGGCGTTACCAATGGTAAGATGGCCGATGCGGGTATCCGTAAGGGTTTCATTATCCTGAAAGCTAATGGCGTGCCGATGAAGACGGTGGATGATTTGGAGAAGACAATGAAAGAGGCAAGAAAATCTCCGGAGCAAGGATTGTTCATCACCGGTATGTTCCCGTCGGGAAAACGAGCCATGTATGCCGTTGATTTAACTCAAGAATAACAAAAGAAGGTAAATAGGTAAGAAGATTGTAATATTAGCAAACAAAGACGAAAAAGAGGGTGTCGGCAAATATTTGTCGACACCTATTTTGTTATATAGGTAAGATATAAATAAGGTGAAAAAGTTCCGGCAAGTTTGTTTGTAACAAATAATTTGTCGTAACTTTGCAACCCAAATCTGTATTATAAGAATGAGACAATTAAAAATTACCAAAAGTATCACTAACAGAGAGAGTGCTTCTCTTGACAAGTATTTGCAGGAAATCGGTCGCGAAGACCTCATTACAGTCGAAGAAGAGGTAGAGCTCGCTCAGCGCATCCGCAAGGGTGACCGTGTTGCACTGGAGAAATTGACACGTGCCAATCTGCGTTTCGTTGTATCTGTAGCCAAACAGTACCAGAACCAGGGTTTGAGTTTGCCCGACTTGATTAACGAAGGCAATTTAGGACTGATTAAGGCTGCCGAGAAGTTCGATGAAACACGTGGTTTCAAGTTCATCAGTTATGCAGTATGGTGGATACGTCAGTCCATTTTGCAGGCTTTGGCAGAACAGTCGCGTATTGTACGTCTTCCCTTGAACCAAGTGGGTTCGCTGAATAAAATCAGTAAGGCTTTCTCTAAGTTCGAGCAGGAAAACGAACGTCGTCCGTCTCCCGAAGAACTTGCTGATGAACTGGAAATCCCTGTTGATAAAATATCTGATACGTTGAAGGTTTCGGGCCGCCATATTTCGGTGGACGCACCTTTCGTTGAAGGAGAAGACAACAGCTTGCTCGATGTGTTGGTCAATGATGACTCTCCTATGGCCGACCGCTCTTTGGTGAACGAGTCTCTTGCGAGGGAAATTGATAGAGCTCTTTCTACGTTAACCGATAGAGAAAAAGAAATCATACAGATGTTTTTCGGTATCGGACAGCAGGAAATGACATTAGAGGAAATCGGCGACAAATTCGGTCTCACACGTGAGCGTGTCCGCCAGATTAAGGAAAAAGCAATCAGAAGATTAAGACAAAGTAATCGTAGTAAATTGCTCAAATCTTATTTGGGATAAATAAGAATATCAGTTTCTGACAAATAAAAGAAATTAAGAAAACCGGTTTGTCCAATGTGGATAGCCGGTTTTTTTATTATCTTTGCCCACATTAAATAAATATATAGAAGTTATGAAGTACGTAAAAATAGTATTTGCAGTAATGTTCGTATTTACTCTCTGTACGGCATTTACAATGAAAAGTCATAAGCCTGTTTATGCTTTTGGTATAGCGGCGTCTTTCAATGACTCAATAGTATATTGTACGGAGATTCAAGTTTTGGATAGTACAGCTTTGGATAAGAATGGTTTTCTGCCCAAACGTGATTTATACAGTTATCAGTTGAAGAATTATTTGGAATACGATTTGAAGAAGCCTGATTATACATGTATGGTTTATTTCAGTGAGAGTAAGAAAAAACTGGAAAAGGAAGCTGTGAAAGTAAAAGCGAAATATAAGAAGGGCACAATGGTGCTGCAAGCTATTGAATCGGGTAAGTTCAGTTTTAAAAAGCCGGAAGAGTAATTGTTGAATCCGGAATTATACCAATGATTATGAGACTGAAGTTCTATACCTTGCTGTGTATATCTTTTCTTATTTTGTTTACAGCTTGTAATCAAGATGATGACCCTGTACCTGCGGAAAAAGTTACACGGACAGTATTGGCGTATATAATGGCAGATAATAGCTTGTCTGGTTTTGCATCATCTGATATTGATGAGATGATGAAAGGTATGTCGACGGTTGATGCATCGTTATATAATCTTTTAGTATATGTGGATGATGCGAGTAGTGAGAATTCTCAATCTTATAGTTTTCCTACGCTCTATCGTTTGTCAAAAGATAAAAGAGGAAATGTGACAAAAGAAATTATAAGGGAATATAAGGAGCAAGTATCGACAGATCCTTCTGTTATGCAGGAAGTTATGAAGCGTGCGTTTACAGAGTATCCGGCAGAGAGTTATGGGTTGGTTGTTTGGTCACATGGAGAAGGATGGATACCCAGTCCTTTGCCGATTGTAAAGAATGCTTCTACGCGTTGGATAGGTCAAGACGGTGGGCACTATTTGAATATAACTGATATGGTTTCTGTATTTGAAGCAGTAGGGTGTCATTTGGATTTTATCTTATTTGATGCTTGTTTCGGACAGTCTATAGAAGTGGCATATGAACTGCGTAATAATGTTAGTTATATTATCGGTTCACCAACGGAAATACCGGGACCGGGTGCTTCTTATGATAAAGTTGTACCGGCTATGTTCGCTTCAGAGAATGTGGGAGTAAAGGTTGGTAAAGCGTATTATGAGCCTTACGAAGCTAAATACACGGGCTATTCTACCAGTAATGATAATTGGACTGGTGGTGCTTCTGTTTCCGTTATAAATTGTGCCGCATTGGAAAATCTGGCATCCATAACAAAACAAACTCTCACCGAAGTGGAGTGGGATATACTTTTAAACAGTGATTTATTTAATTATGATAAGCGTAGTAAATACAGTCCGTATTATATAGGGTATTATGATATGAAACAGCTGATGCAACAATTGTCCGCCAATGTAAGTGCATGGACTTCTGCAGCTGATGATGCTATCGTTTATTGGAAATCAACACCGAAGAACTTTTCAGGTGTTATACAATCTATGTTTCCGCTTCCGTTGGAAACTACCTGTGGCGTCTCTCATTATATACCATACCCTACTACCTCTGCTGCAGCTGCTGCATATCGTTCTACTGCATGGTATACTGCTGCCGGTCTTGATAAGATAGGGTGGTAATATACTTCTGTAATCGTACACAAACTCCTGAAAGATTATTATTATAACGCCTTTCTCTCATATATTGTAAAAAGAGAAAGGTGTTTTTTGTATCTTTCAATATAGGAATAGGAGACTGCGTTTGTTTGTGTATAACACTTTTATTCCTTTAAAATTTGGCTATTTAACATTATTTTCCTACGGAAACTATTTTGTATTGGAAATTATTGCTTACTTTGCAGTATCGAACTAAAAGAAAGAAGTATGAAATATGTAATTATTGGTGGCGTTGCAGGTGGAGCCACAGCTGCTGCCCGGTTAAGAAGAGTAGACGAACAAGCTGAAATCATTTTATTGGAAAAGGGGCAATACATTTCGTATGCCAATTGCGGATTGCCTTATTATATAGGTGGTGTTATTGCTGAACGTGAGAAGTTATTGGTTCAGACTCCCGAATCTTTCGGTCAACGCTTTCGCATTGATGTGCGGGTGGAGAATGAAGTCATTGCTATTAATCCGGAAAGCAAAGCATTGACTATCCGTAAAGTTGACGGAAAGGAATATGAAGAAACTTATGATAAGCTTCTGCTTTCTCCGGGAGCTAACCCCGTAAAGCCTCCTTTGGAAGGAATTAATTCTGAAGGTATCTTTACGCTTCGCAATGTGGAAGATACTGACCGAATCAAAGCTTATATCACAGATAAAAGAGTGAAACGTGCAGTAGTTGTGGGAGCCGGTTTTATCGGACTTGAAATGGCGGAAAATCTTCATCATGCAGGTATTGCGGTCTCTGTTGTAGAAATGGGTAATCAGGTTATGGCTCCTATCGACTTCTCCATGGCTGCGCATATCCATCAGCATTTAGTTCAAAAAGGAGTTTCTCTTTACTTGGAAGAAGGCGTTACACATTTTCAGCGCACAGGACAAGGCATTACTGTTTTTCTGAAAAGCGGAAAAACGATTCCTGCCGACATGGTATTACTTTCTATCGGTGTGCGCCCGGCAACTGTATTGGCACAACAGGCAGGTTTGAAGTTGGGTGAAATGGGTGGTATCTGGGTAGATGAGCACTTGGAAACTTCTGTTAAAGATATCTATGCTGTGGGTGATGCCATCGAGTATCCTCATCCGCTGACCGGAAAGCCGTGGCTCAACTATCTGGCTAATCCGGCCAATCGTCAGGGACGTATTGTTGCCGACAATATGGCATTGGGTAATACCACATCTTATGAAGGCGCTATCGGTACGTCCATAGCCAAAGTATTTGATATGACAGTGGCTTCTACAGGGCTTGCTGCAAAGCGTTTGAAACAATGGGGAATGGAGTATCAAAGTTCGGTGACCCATTCCGCTTCTCATGCCGGTTATTATCCCGATGCACTGCCTTTGACCCTGAAGCTGACCTTTCATCCGAAAACCGGAAAACTTTATGGAGCGCAATGTGTAGGTTATGAGGGAGTAGATAAACGCATTGACCAGATAGCGGGATTAATTAAACATGGAGGAACTGTTTATGATTTAATGGAGACAGAACATGCCTATGCACCTCCTTTCTCATCGGCAAAGGATCCGATTGCCATAGCCGGATATGTGGCTTCCAATATTATCAGTGGTGCAATGCCGGTTATCTCATGGCGTGAGCTGGCTGAAAAGAAAGGTGAAGTGATGCTGATAGATACCCGTACACCTGAGGAGTTCTCATTTGGCACTATTCCGGGAGCCGTCAATATTCCACTGGATGAGATGCGTAATCAGTTATCCAGAATACCGCTGGATAAACCCGTTGTACTTTTTTGTGCAGTAGGCTTGCGTGGCTATTTGGCGCAACGTATTCTGATAGGACACGGTTATCGTAATACGGCTAACTTGATAGGTGGATACAAAACCTATTCAACGGCGGTGGCTCCAGTTCCAACCCCTGAAGTATTCTCGGAAGCACTGTCTACGGCTTCTGTCTCGTCTCAATCAATACAGAATTGCGCGACAAAAGAGCCTTTGAAAGTTAATGCTTGCGGATTACAATGTCCCGGACCTATCATGCAAGTAAAAAAAGCTATGGATAGCATTGCCCCGGGTGAGCGGGTGGAAATAGTAGCGACCGATGCGGGTTTCGCACGCGACGCTTCTGCCTGGTGTGCTACTACGGGCAATAAGCTGATAGAGAAAAAAGAAGAAAAGGGGCGTTACACAGTGTTGCTTGAGAAAGGTGATGAGGCTTGTGCTTGTCCATCGTCTCTTCCGGCAGCAGGTGGAAGGGGAAAAACTTTAATTCTTTTTAGTGATGATTTAGACAAGGCTTTAGCTACTTTTGTACTCGCTAACGGTGCGGCGGCAACCGGACAGAAAGTGTCGATATTCTTTACCTTTTGGGGATTGAATGTATTGAAAAAAATGCAGAAGCCCCGGACGGAGAAAGATGTTTTCGGAAAGATGTTCGGTATGATGCTTCCGTCCAGCTCATTGAAATTGAAACTGTCTAAGATGAATATGATGGGGTTGGGTAGCCGGATGATGCGTTTTCTTATGAAACGGAAAGGTATAGATTCTTTGGAATCGTTACGTTCTCAGGCATTAGCACAAGGTGTCGAGTTTATTGCTTGTCAGATGTCTATGGATATGATGGGAATTCAGCGCGAAGAATTGCTGGACGAGGTTACCATAGGTGGTGTGGCAACTTATATGGAGCGTGCGGACAAAGCGAATGTGAATTTATTTATATAACAGGAATAATGGAAACTTTATGTAGAATCCGTGATATTTACCGGGCAATAGCCGAGTTTGAAGTAAAATTTATGCAAGAGTTTGACTTGTCGTTGAATGAGGGTATGCTGTTGTGTACCCTGCTCAATACTCCCAAACTCACTTCCAGCGAGATAGCGGAAACACTCGGACTGTCAGCTTCCAATGCTTCTAAAGTTATTCGTTCGGTAGAGGAGAAGAAGCTGATAACCCGCTTGGTAGGAAAAGCGGATAAGCGTCAGATGCACTTTGCCCTAACGCCGGAGGGGAAGCACCGTATTACAGTTATAAAAAACAGTACTCCCGAAATTCCGGTTCTGTTGCAGGAGATTGTTTAGAGAGACTTCTCGGTTTATTCGTGGTGGTACGGTCCGCCGTTTAATATCGTCATGGCACGGTATAACTGCTCCACGAAGATAAGTCTTATCATCTGATGTGAAAAAGTCATACGCGAAAGAGACAGTTTCTCGTGTGCCGCTTCATAAACTTTGGGAGAGAATCCGTAAGGCCCTCCAATAATAAAAACCAGCCGTTTGTTTACGGTGTTCATTTTGCGCTTCATATAGTCTGCAAACTCTATGGAGCGCATTTCTTTTCCACCTTCATCCAGCAATACCACTACATCTCCCGGTTGGAGAGCTTTTAGAATGAGTTCTCCCTCTTTTTCTTTTTGTATTTCCATGGAAAGGCTTTTGGTGTTTTTCAGCTCCGGGATAACTTCCATATCAAATGAGAGATAGCGCCGCGTGCGTTGTATATAGTCATTGATGGCTGTGATGAAGTGCTGTTCTACGGTTCGTCCTACAACGAGTAAAGTCGTTTTCATGTGAATTTGTTTATTTTCTTGCAAAAATAGTTTTTTCTTGTGATAATTTCATTTTTTAAGCATATCCAATTACCCTATACTATTACCGGAATGAAGTTAACTTAGCTGTATGTAATTAGTTAACTTCTTACTATCTATTAAGTTAACTTGATGGCATTTACTTAGTTAACTTCATTCCGGTAACGATATTAACTTCCCGTTTTCTTCTTTTCCTTCATGGATGCCGACACCGGATAACTTGAATTCCCGCCTTATGAAAAAAGAGCGTGCATTGCTGGCGAACTACGCACAAAATGAAAAATATATTATCGAAAAAAAAACCTTGTAATGTGTTGTGATATAGGGGAATATGCGCTGAAAATAGAAGTGTTTTTTAAACGTTCGTTTAATGTGCGCAAAGATACGTGTTGTTTTTGAAATGAGCAAAATGTTCAATAAAAATATTCTTATGAATCATAAAATCTATAAGCAATACATTGTTTATCAATCTATTGGCTAACTCCTTGTTCATCTTTATTTTTTGTTATTTTTTAGGTATTCCTTTCCCTATGTCTTTCTGAAATTTTGACGTTTTTTAAACGAACGTCTAAAAAACAGTTTTTGTGTTATAATCCGTTTGTTTACAGTAG
>ERZ773177.176-NODE-176-length-71180-cov-15.0736_pt1 | contig 71180 bp, 83 predicted proteins | sample MGYA00580534_ERZ773177 | MGnify/ENA primary metagenome ERZ773177 (study PRJEB29015, sample SAMEA2737872) | human gut metagenome | biome: human gut; feature: human-associated habitat; material: faeces | place: China | collected 2012 ...
CAGGACTACGCCGCTGCCGAGGCCGCAGTCACGGCCCTGACGGCCCAGCAGACAGAGGTGGGCGAAGCCGCCGACCTGCCCGCCCTCGAATCCCAGCGGGACGCCCTGACGGCCCGGCGCACCACTCTCGCGGCTCAGGAAAAGGCCCTGACGGCCCGCCTCCTGCCCAACCGGAAGTCCGCCGACCTCTACCGTCAGCACGCCGCCGCCCGGACGGAGCTGGAACGCCGCTGGCAGTGGGTGAACGCCCTCGCCTCCACGGCGGGCGGCACCCTCAGCAGCAAACAGAAGATACGCCTTGAGGCTTACATCCAGATGAACTACCTCGACGCCATCCTCGTCCACGCCAACACCCGCCTTATGCAGATGACCGCCGGGCAGTACGAGCTGGAGCGGGTGGGCGCCGAGAACCAGCGCAGCCAGTCCGGCCTCGACCTCGGCATCATCGACCACTACAACGGCACCCGCCGCAGTGTCAAGACCCTCTCGGGCGGCGAGAGCTTCAAAGCCTCACTGGCGCTGGCTCTGGGCCTCTCGGACGAGGTCCAGAGCGCGGCGGGGGGCATCCGGCTGGACACCCTCTTCCTCGATGAAGGCTTCGGCTCGCTGGACGACGAGAGCCTCGAGCAGGCCATCCGGGTCCTCGCCGGCCTCACCGAGGGCGACCGCCTCGTGGGCATCATCTCCCACGTCGCCGCGCTCAAGGAGCGCATCGACAAACAGGTGGTCGTAAAAAAGGCCCGCAGCGGGGGAAGCACGGTGGAGGTCATTGTGTGACCGCTTCCCTTCTCTTCCTCATCGCCTGCCTTCTCAGGGCCGCGTCTTTCAGAAAGTCTTTTGCCTGCTCAGTCCCTTTTCCACACCCCGAGGCCCCTCTGGCCCCGGGGTGTTTTTGTATATTTTGCATAAAAAAAAAAAAGAAAAACTTCGTTTTTTTGACGTTTTTCCCATTTTTTCTTGACATCAACTAGTAATATCTCTTATTATGGTATTATCAACTCCCCACGGGAGCTGGCGAATACTATCGAACTTCTTAAAAGGAGGAACTGCAATGAAATTAATAAAAAAGCTGCTGGCCATGGCCCTTGCCGGAGTGATGCTGCTCACCATCCTCACCGGCTGCAGCGGTGGAAAAACCGGCGACCGGCTGGTGGAGGAGTATATGACTACCTGGCTCAGCGAGAACTCTGGTGGTAATATACCCGTCACCCACGATGTCCCTGAGATAAAGACCGTCGCTGATATGTTTAAGGCCTCCTGGCTGAATGATTCCGGCGATTGGACTATTTCTCCGAATTCCTCTACATACACAACCCTACAGAACGTTTTTAGCAACTACGAAAACGGTTATACCGTGAATCTTTACGCCTTTGAGGTAGACAGCAAGCAGAACGAACTGAACCAGGCCATGCGTGTTATGTCGGCCACTACGACAGATGAGGGACTGCCGATTCATACTAGTATTGGATGGTCGACCGCCATCCAGTGCGCCACCCGGCTTGTAACAAGAGGGGACAAGAGCTACCGCATCGCTGTGATCATTTATGATCATCATGCCGTAGGTTAACAGGGAGGAACAACTATGAACACTATGAAAAAGATCCTTGCCCTCGCCCTTGCCGGGGTGATGGCACTGGCCCTGCTTACGGGCTGCGGCACCGGGAGTTCCGCCTCCCACAAGAGCATTGCAAAGGCTATGGCAGACTATGACAATAGCCTTCATCGTAAGACGACCATTACCTGTACCTCCTCTGCCGTGCTGGATGCCAAGCTGCAAGAGCAGGCAAAGAAACCCGGATTTGAAGATGTTGTCAAGAATGTTTACAAGGGTACACTTACATCTTTCACTATCCCGTCCAATAGTGATCTCTCTGGTAAGGTCGTCTACCTCTACTGCGGCAAGTACGACAAGGATGCCGGAAAGCAGGCCATCAACCTGAATGCACACTACGCCTACAGCTCCAGCACTTCAACTCTGGCTGATGTACGCGAGATCGGCCTGATCACCACCAGCTTTACCGATGACACCACCGGCAAAGAGGTCAAGGTCCGGTTTGCCGTGGTGGTGTCGGACATCCCCACCGCTACCCCGTAACACGGCGCAGCACCTCTCCCCCCGGAGCCACCCGGGGGGATTTTTTTGTGCATGATCGACCCTGCCGCCGGGCATCCTAGGGGCGGAGGTGTTTTTTATGGAATCTCTGACGCCCTTCATCCGCCATGAGCTTGAGGATGCGCCCGGGCCGAGCGGCCCGCCGGAGGAGACGAGCAGCGTGGTCAGCCCGCCTTTGGGCGTGGAACCCGGTCAGCCGCCCGTCACAGAACCGCCAAAACCGGGTCGCGGCTCCCAGCAGCCGCCGTCGCAGCCGGACGGCCCGGATGTGCAGCTCCCGCCGCCGGAAGTCCCGCAGCCCCGTCCGGACTGCGGCATCCAGTATCCAGGGCAGGTCGTCCTTCATACAACCTCTCAGTCTGCTTCGCAGACAGCTCCCCTAGTAGGGGAGCCTCTGGCGTATCCAGCAAGCTTCACCCGGCTGCCAAAGCCTCCCCTCGTTAGGAGCAACGGCGACGACCGCCGCCAGCGGCGGAAACAGGGAGGAGCTGTTGGGGCCGCGGCCAGCAGGATGCAAGCGACAGCGAAGCAGACGCTGGGTGCCGCAACCCGGGCGGTGGCATTGCGAAGCAATGACGGAGAGGTTAGCATCCCCATGACCGACGGCACCCCGACCGCCTGTCGGCAGAAGAATGCCGCCGAGTTTCTGGCCGGGCGGTCGCCGGGGGTGATGGCCCAGTACGGCGGCGGGCTTTTCGGGGCCGAGCAGCATCTTCACAGCCGCGAACCTGCGCCCGACGAAGACCAGAGCGGCGTTTTACAGCTGGTAGAGTGGCGCGAAGAAGCGCCTTACGGTTGAAAGAGATGTAAAATTCAGAAATTATTTTCCAATTACCTGTTGAAATCTTTGCGCACTTCTTTTATTATGGTAGCAAACAAAGCAAAGGCAGGTAATGCACTATGGCAGAAATCAAATACGAGATCGTTGAGCGCATCGCAGTCCTCGGAGAGCGTCCCCGCGGCTGGGAGCGCCAGCTCAACCTCATCAGCTGGAACGAAGGCGAACCCAAGTACGACATCCGCGACTGGTCCCCGGACGGCACCCGCATGGGCAAGGGCATCTCCCTGAGCCACGACGAGCTGGCCATCCTGAAGGGCATCCTCGAGGATATGGAGCTGTAAGATGACGGACCGCGAGGAATTTCTGGAGATATTCCGCACCCACGTCACCCGGCCCGGCAGCGAGAAGCTGCTGGACTGGATGGACAGCAAGACGGACTTCTTCTCCGCGCCGGCGTCCACCCGCTTCCACGGGGCCTGCGAGGGCGGGCTGTGTGCGCACAGCCTGAATGTCTACCGCGTGCTCCACGGCACCTTTTTCACGCCGGACGAGGACAGCGAGGAGACCTTCGCCATCTGCGCACTGCTCCACGACCTGTGCAAGGCCAACTTCTACAAAAAAGGCACCCGCAACGTGAAGAACGAGGCGACGGGCCAGTGGGAGAAAGTCCCCAGCTACAGCGTGGAGGATATGTTCCCCTACGGCCATGGCGAGAAAAGCGTCTTTCTCATCGAGCGGTTCATGAAGCTGAAGGTGGAAGAAGCCGTGGCCATCCGCTGGCACATGGGCGGCTTCGACGACGCTGTCCGGGGCGGCAGCTTTGCCCTGTCGGGGGCCTTCGAGAAGTACCCTCTCGCCGTCAAGCTCCACATCGCCGACCTCGAGGCGACCTATCTGCTGGAACAGCGGTAGCGAATGACTTTTCTTTATATGCTTGACTTTTTCGCAGGATAGCATATAATGAAAGTACAGAGACGATACAGCATATGTTTCACCTATGCGAAAAGAAAACCCCCTCCTGGAGTGCCAGCTCCAAAAGGGGGTCTTCTTTATTTAGTGCTTACGGCCCGAGAAGCATCCGTCAAGCCACTTGCAGATGTAATGCGAGATCACATTTGCTGCGACGGACACGATCAGAGACGATATATCCTGCATATTTTCACCTCCCTCCCAGTTAAAATGGGCGGGGTAGGCCGCAGAATAAGTATAACATACTTTTCAGCAAAAAGATACAACAAAACGCCCGCCGTGCATCCACACGACAGGCGTTTTCTTTTTAACTCTTACTTTTCCTGCGGCATCAGCTTCGCAAGCTCGGCCAGGACCTCGTCGCCGAGGTGTTCCAGCTTTGTTTTCGGTTGACGGTCCGCAGCAGGCGGTGTCTGTGCAGCCATCTCCGGGAGCGGAACAGTGGGCTGTGTGGACGGAACATCCAGCTGCAGCGGGGCGGTGGATATTTTGTCCAGCTCGCTCCGCAGCTCCTCACACCGGGCGGTCAGCTCGGCGTTCTCCTTCCGCAGGGCCAGCATGGTGCGCTCGTAGGCGAACATCCGTGTCTCATAGCGGCGAAGCTCGGCGTTGGCCGCGTTGAGCTTCCGGCTCAGCTGCTCGAGCTGAGTCGGCCCGGACGCAGCGGGCAGAGCCTCAGGGCAAGACTTCTCCTGTTCGGATGCCATCGCCTCTTCCACCTCCTGCAGTCTGCGCTGGGCGCAGCGATGCTCCCGGGCTGTCTCCCGGCAGAGCTGTTCCAGCCGATGCAGCTCCGGCGTCCGGCGGCTGCTCAGCCACTCCAGCGGCAGCTTCGTCTGTTGCTGCTCCACGGTACGGCCTCCTTCCGCTTTTTCTGCGCAAGGGGTTCTCTATTCTTGCGCTTATCTACGCTTGTTCAGGATCGCCAGCAGGTCGTCGTAGTAGCTGGTGTCGCTGTTCTCCTCTTCCACGGGCTTGGCGGCAGAAGCATTGCCGGAAGCGGCGGAGGGAGTGTTGACCTCGGCACTGAAGACAGCGGACGGAGCAGAAGCCGTCACGCCGGGAGCAGTACCGGCGGCAGCAGTACCCAGCGTGCTGCGCAGGCCGTCAGCGGCCTTGTTGTCAAAGCCGGTAGCCACGACGGTAACGCGCATCTCATCGGAGAGGTTCTCGTCGAAGGCAGTACCCCAGATGATGTTCGCATCGGGATGTGCGCTCTGGGTGATGAGGCCGGCGGCAGTCTCGACATCCTCCAGACCGATGTCGGGGCTGGAAGTGATGTTGATGATGACGCCGTGTGCGCCGGCGATGCTGGTCTCCAGCAGCGGAGAGGAGATAGCAGCCTTGGCGGCGTTCTCAGCCTTGCCGGCACCCTTGGCGCTGCCGACGCCCATGTGAGCGTAGCCGGCGTCCTTCATGATGGAGCGCACGTCGGCGAAGTCCAGGTTGATGAAGGCCGGCACATTGATCAGGGCGGAGATGGACTCGACGCCCTGACGCAGCACGTTATCAGCGGCCTGGAAGGCGTTCATCAGGGTGATCTTCTCCTGACTGATCATCTTCAGGCGCTCGTTGGGGATGACGATGAGGCTGTCCACGTGCATCAGCAGATTTGCGATGCCCTGCTCAGCCAGACCCATCTTCCGCTTGCCCTCAAAAGAGAAGGGCTTGGTGACGATGCCCACGGTCAGGATGCCCAGGTCGTGTGCCACCTCGGCCACCACAGGAGCAGCACCGGTGCCGGTGCCGCCGCCCATACCGGCGGTGATAAAGACCATCTGGGAGCCCTTCAGAGCGTTTGCGATCTCGTCCTTGCTCTCCTCGGCAGCGCGCTGGCCGATCTCGGGGTCGGCACCTGCGCCGCGGCCCTTGGTGAGCTTGGAGCCCAGCTGCACCTTGGTGGCGGCATGGTTCTTCGCCAGTGCCTGCTGGTCGGTGTTCATTGCGATAAATTCAACGCCCTGCAGGCCGTCGCTGACCATGCGGTTGACGGCGTTGCCGCCGCCGCCGCCCACGCCGATGACCTTTATCGTCGTTACGTTTTCGTCCATTTCTTCGTCGAGCATGAGTGCCATATCATTGTCCTCCATCGGATTTTATCGTAGACCGCGCCTTGGCGCAGGATAGAACTCAACATTACTGCTACTATATAACAGTATCGTATCATCTTTTGGCCCCGAATGCAAGACAAATTTGTTTTTTCGATGGTATTTTTTTCACAGCGGCGTCAAGGGGCGGCATTTCTCTGCCAATTCGTCCCCCTAAAGAGGCCAGGACTTCCCACAGACCGGCATAGCCCCGGTCGATATGACGAGTCTCTTCCACAAAGCTCTTTCCCTGTGCCGACAAAGCCGCCACCACCAGTGCCGCGCCGCCCCGCAGATCGGGCGCAGTGAGGGCGGCTCCGTGGAGGCCGCTTTCCGGCAGCGGGCCGACGGAGAGCACCCGTCCCGACCGTTTTACCCGCCCGCCCAGCCGCTCGAAGCCCTCCGCGCAGCCGAACCGCCGCTCGAAGATGACGTCCTCGATGCTGCTCTCTCCCTCGGCGCAGAGCATGGCGGCGGCCAGCAGGGGCGCAGCGTCGGTGGCGAGACCCGGGTACACCCCGGTGAAGACCCGGCCCGCCCCGTACAGCCGCCCGAAACGGGCCACCTCGGCCCGGTCTGCGCCCCGCTCCACGGTGCAGCCCATTTGTTCCAGAATTTCCAGCACCGGCGCATAGAGCGCGGGCGGGCATCCGGTGAGTTCCACCCGCCCTCCGGCAGCAGCGGCGGCACAGGCCAGCGTAGAGGCGAAGATGCGGTCCGGCAGGGGCGAAAAATCGCAGCCGGAAAGTCCCCGCCGCCCCTCGATGCGCAGTGTGGAAGTCCCCGCACCCTCGATACGCCCGCCGCAGCGGTTCAGAAATTCGGCAAGGTCGGAGATCTCCGGTTCCCGGGCTGCGCCCCGCAGGACGGTGGTGCCTCGGGCGCAGACAGCAGCCAGCAGCAAGGTCTCCGTCGCCCCCACGCTGGGGAAACGGAGGGTGATGTCGGCCCCGTGGAGGCCTCCCGGCGCGGCCAGCACCAGCTTTCCCGCCCCGGCGTCCAGCTCCTTTGCCCCCATCCGGGCCAGACCTTCCAGATGTAAGTCGATGGGACGGGCGCCGATATTGCACCCGCCGGGCAGCGAAGTCTCGGCCCGGCCCAGCCGCGCCAGCAGCGGCGCGCAGAAGAGGATGGAGGCCCGCATTTGTGCCGCAGTTTCTCCCGGAAGGGTGCTGTTTGAGGGCATCCCGGCCACCACGATGTCTGCCCCCTGCCAGTAGGCAGCACACCCTGCGCCCCGCAGCAGCCTGAGGCTGCATTCCACGTCCGACAGCCTCGGCACGGCCCGCAGCCGCACCGGTCCCCGGCAGAGCAGTGCCGCCGCAAGGAGCGGAAGTACGCTGTTTTTCGCCGCCGGTATCGCCGCCGTGCCGTTCAGCGGCCGTCCGCCCATCACCCAAATCCGCCCGCTCTGCTGTGTCATATCCGCTGCCCCCATTCCGCAAAAGATACCCCACGATATGCAAAAGCAGGGGCGGATGTCACGATTTGAGTTTGTTGAAAGATTTGTAAGACTACGGTCAAACCTTCCTTCGTACAACCTCTCCGTCACGGCTTCGCCGTGACGGAGAGGTTGTACAGAGCAGCGCCTTTCCTCTACATCTCCCCGCGTGACACCCCCAGCACCACCCCCATCTCCCCCAGCAGCATCATGAGGCTGGTGCCGCCGGAGGAGAAAAAGGGCAGCGAGATGCCGGTGTTGGGGATGGTGTTGGTGACGACAGCCACGTTCAGCACCGCCTGCAGGGCCACCTGCACCACGAATCCCACTACCAGCAGCGCTCCGAACCGGTCGGGCGCGTGGGCTGCGATGGTGATGCCCCGGCAGAGCAGCAGCACGAACAGCCCCACCACTGCGCAGGCCCCCACGAAGCCCAGTTCCTCGCAGACGATGGAGAAGATGAAGTCGTTCTGAGGCTCGGGGACGAAAAGATGCTTCTGGCGGCTTTCTCCCAGACCGAGGCCGGTGGCCCCGCCGGAGCCGATGGCATAGAGGCTCTGGATGGTCTGGTGGCCGTCGCCCAGCGGGTCGGCGAAGGGGTCGAGCCAGGAGCGGAGCCGGTCGGCGGCGTAGGGGACGAGGTCGGGCATGACGGCCACCGCCGCACCAATGGCCCCGACGCCTCCCGCGCCCGCCAGCAAAAACCACCGCAGCCCCGTACCGCCCACGAACATCAGCACCGCGCCGATGCCGAGGATGAGGACAGTGCCGGACAGATGCGGCTCCAGCAGCATCAGGGCCGCCACCACCCCCAGCACCAGCGCAAAGGGCAGCACACCCACGCTGAAATCCTTCATCCGGTCGTGGTTCAGCGCGATGATGTGGGAAAACACCAGCACCACCGCGAACTTTGCGATCTCGCTGGGCTGCAGGGTGCCGAACCCCGGGATGACCAGCCACCGCCTGCAGCCGTTGTACTCGGGCATGAAGAGCACCGCCGCCAGCAATATCAGCGACAGCCCCAGCAGCGGCCACGCCAGCTTATGGAAGATATGGTAGTCCACCCGGCTGGCCAGCCACATCCCGCAGAGCCCCAGCGCCGCGTAGAGCAGCTGAGGCCGCAGATAGGCCCAGGCGTCGCCCCGCCGGTAGAGCGCCACGGCGCTGGACGCGCTGGCCAGCATCACCAGCCCGAAGCCCACCAGCGTGAGCACCAGGATCAGAAACGGCAGGTCCATGCCGGGCAGCGGACGCAGGATCCTCTTCTTCATCCTCTCCCCCCTTCCCTTTAGTGTACGCACCGGGGCGGACGGCTAGTCACGGGGCTCCGCGCATATAATTGCAGGAGGGGAGGTGCTGTCTCATGTCCGAATCGCCAAAACCCGCCGACGCCCTGCGCACCCTGCCGGAACGGGCGTTCCGCGCCCGGGCAAGGCTGGTGGCGGGGATATTCTGTCTGGTCTGCTGCGGGCTGGCGGTGCGGCTTTTATTTTTGCAGGTGCTGGGCGGCGGCTGGTACACCGACCGCGCCCTGGGCCAGCAGCTGCGGGACACCGTCGTCCCCGCCGACCGGGGCCGCGTTTATAGCGCCGACGGCGTCCTTCTGGCGGCCAACAGCAGCTGCTGGACTCTCCGGGCCTCGCCCCGGGAGATGCCGGAAGATAAACTCGCCCTCGCGGCCAAGGGACTGGCGGAGATATTGGAGCTGGACGAAGGGAAGCTTCTCGAGAAATTCAGCGACCGCCGCTCCAACGACTGCCTCCTGCGCTACCGGGTAGACCGGGCCATGGCCGACGCCGTGCGGGACTTCTGCGAGGCAAACGGCATCACCGGCATCCGCATCAATCAGGACTCGAAGCGCTGGTACCCGCAGGGGGAGTTTCTGGCCTCGGTGCTGGGGTTCACCAATGTGGACAACGCGGGCGTCTCGGGGCTCGAACTGAAGTATGACGACCTGCTCACGGGCGAAAACGGCGTCGTCCTCACGGCGGTGAACGCCTGGGGCTACACCCTCGAGCAGAGCTATGAGACCGAGCGTTTCCCCACCGAGGGGGACGGCCTGCGGCTCACCATCGACGCCAACATCCAGCACTACCTCGAGAACGCACTGGGCTACGCGGTAAAGGAACACCACGTCGCAGCCCGTGCCGTGGGCATCGTCATGGACGTGAACACCGGGGCCGTGCTGGCCATGTCCACCACCCCCGCCTACGACCCCAACCAGCCCCGCGTGCTGGCCGACAAGGCTGCACGGGAGGCCGTGGAGGGGCTTTCCGGCGACGAGCGGGCGGCGGCATTGCAGCTGGCCCAGCAGACCCAGTGGCGGAACAAGGCCGTCAGCGACCTCTACGAGCCGGGCAGTGTCTTCAAGCTCATCACCTGCGCGGCGGCGCTGGACACCGGGGCTGTGAGCAAAAATTCCAGCTTCTACTGCGGCGAGAGCATCTCGGTGGCCGGCACCCGCTTCCACTGCGCCAACCACAAGCGCCACGGGGCGCAGACCGTCACGCAGGCCCTCGAGAACTCCTGCAACCAGAGCTTCATCCAAATCGGCGCAAGGCTGGGCAAAGAGGCGTTCTGCGACTACTTTGCGGCCTTTGGCCTCCGCGCGCCCACCGGCATCGACCTGCCCGCCGAGCCGAAAAAGAGCCTCTACTACACCGCCGACCGGATGGGGCCGGTGGAGCTGGCGTCCTGCGCCTTCGGGCAGAGCAGCAAGATCTCTTATCTCGAGATGGCGTCGGCGGTCTGCGCCGTGGTCAACGGCGGGCGGCTGATGCAGCCCTACGTCGTCTCGGACATCCTCAGCCCGGAGGGCGAAGTCATCGACCACCTCTCCCCCGTCTGCAAGCGGCAGGTGCTGAAAGAGGAGACCTCCCGCACCATGCGGGAGATGATGGAGGCCGTCGTCCTCTACGGCGGCGGACGGAACGCCCGGATCGCGGGCTACCGGGTAGGCGGCAAGAGCGGCACCAGCCAGAAGCTGGACAGCGCCGACGAGAAGGCCCGCATCGCCAGCTTTGTGGCCGTGGCTCCCATCGACGACCCCCAGTTTTTGTGTCTCGTCTGCCTCGACGAGCCCCACAGCTGGACGACAGCGGGCGGCAGCCTCTCGGCCCCGGTCTGCGCCGAGGTCCTCGAGCAGACGCTGGTCTATAAAGGTGTCCCCCGCGCCGCTGTCCCGGATACGCCTGCTTCCGACGCTGAGACTTCCGCAGACCTTCCCGAGGACGGCGACAGCTTCGACGGGGCGTAAAAATGGGCAAAAGAAAAGACCGCCGGACGGCGGTCTTTTCTCAAATCTTCATCACATCGTGGAAATACGGCAAGGTGGAATACTGATATTTCCGCGCATACTCTCTTGGGTGGAGCGTCCGGCTCCCGTCTGCATGGTGGATGTAGTCTTCCAGATAATCCAGCACCTCACCGGCTATCTTTTTGATGTTGCGGATGGTCTCGTTGTATTCGTCCTGGTCCACCACGACATTCGCGCTATCGAGGTATTCCGTCTTCTCGACCAGCACCATCTTCGAATAGTCCAAACCCGACTTCGTGCGGCGGGAGCGCTCTGTCCCGCTGAACAGAAAAGCGTTTTTGTGATGGATGGAAGAGCGATACGGAACGCAGATGAAATAGTCCAGATGCAGGTCGATGAGCAGGCAGCTATAGGGCCGTCCCTTCTTATACATCAGTTCCGGATACCGATGGGACGGGTAGTCCCGGATGAACTCTGTCGAGAGTTGATAGATTGCAACTTCAAATTCCATGTCCTGCCTCTTTCAACCAAAAAGCGGGGTCAGCCTTTCAGCTGACCCCGCCTGAACGCTTCGCCCGGTCAATTTTTATTTTACCGATGTGTCAGAACCGTCACACATCATCATCACTCGGTCAGTTTTTATTTTACCGACGAGTCAGAACCGTCACTCGTCTTCTTCAGCGAAGGAGAACAAGGCTGCGAAGCCTTTTCTCACTTACAGTATATCATATTTTATGCGAAAGGGCAACACTTTTTCAGCTCTGCTGCGGTTGGTCGCGGAACACGATCTCGCCGGTGGCGCTGTCCATCGACTCGACGATGGCGAGGCTCTCCAGCTGGATGCCCTTGCTGCGGATGAGGTCGCCGCCCTGCTGGAAGCCCTTCTCGACGGCGATGCCGATGCCCTCGACGGTGGCACCGGCCTTCTCGGTCAGCTCCAGCAGACCCAGCAGGGCGCAGCCGTTGGCCAGGAAGTCGTCGATGATGAGAACGTGATCCTCGGGGGTGAGGAACTTCTTGGAGACGATGACATTATAAATTTTCTTGTGGGTGAAGGACTGGATCTTCGTCTCGTAGTTGTCGTAGTCCAGGTTGATGCTCATGGACTTTTTGGCGAACACCACCGGCACGTTGAACTCGCTGGCCACCACAGCCGCGATGCCGATGCCGCTGGCCTCGATGGTGAGCACCTTGTTGATGGGCTTGCCGTCGAACAGGCGCTTCCACTCCTTTGCCATCTCGCGGAACAGCGGGATGTCCATCTGATGGTTGATGAAGCTGTCCACCTTGAGCACGTTGCCCTCACGGACGATGCCGTCTTTGCGGATGCGGTCTTCCAGCATTTTCATAGTTCGTCTCTTCCTCCCAATTTCCCTGTCACAAAACGGTCGATATTTCATATCAGTATACCGGATACTCCTCCGGTTGGCAAGGCTTTTTCTGCCCAAATTTGACTCGTTCTCTCCGGTTTTTTCAGCCCTTTCGATTATAAGTACGACTTTTGCAGTACAGTCTGTGTCTCAGGGCGGGCGATTTGTGCAGTTGTCTCTTGTTTTCTGCGCAAAATCGAGTATACTGGTAGCAACCGGAAACGGCTTGCTGCGGCCGACGAGGGCCGCACCGGGAAAAGGAGTCAGTATATGAAGACAGGGTTAGTATTAGAGGGCGGTGCCATGCGGGGGATGTTCACCGCAGGCGTTCTGGATGTCCTGATGGAGCACGGCCTCACCACCGACGGCACCATCGGCGTGTCGGCGGGCGCGGTGTTCGGCTGCAACTTCAAGTCACACCAGATCGGCCGCGTCATCCGCTACAACACCGAATATTGCAACGACAAGCGCTACGCCAGCTTCCGCAATCTGCTGCGCACCGGAAACCTCTACAGCGAGGATTTCTGCTACCACGAGGTGCCGGAAAAGCTGGACCCCTTCGATGAAGAGGCCTTCCGCGCTTCGCCCATGGACTTCTTTGTCGTCTGCACCGACCTGCGCACCGGCGACCCGATCTACCACAAGTGCCGCAGCGGTGACGCCGAAGACGTGCGCTGGATGGAGGCCTCGGCGTCCATGCCGCTGGCGGCGAAGGCCGTCAGGATCGGCCACTACTCCCTGCTGGACGGCGGCGTGGCCGACTCCATCCCCGTCCGCTTCTTCGAGAACCTGGGTTACAAGCGGAACCTCATCATCCTGACCCAGCCCAAGGGCTTTGTGAAAAAGAAGAACCCCATGCTGCCCGCCATCCGTGCGCGGTATCTGCGCTATCCGGCCTTCGTGGCAGCGGTGGCCGACCGTCACGAGCGATACAACGAGACCCTCTCCTACATCGCCATGCAGGAGGCATCGGGCAAGGACTATGTCATCCGCCCGCCCATCCCGCTGGAGATCGGCGCTATGGAGCGTGACCCCGCCCAGCTGCGCCGGGTCTACGAGACGGGCCGCGCCGTGGCGGAGAACCAGATCGATAAGATAGAGGCGTTCCTGAACGATGTGAAGGAGACGGAGGAATAACCCTCTCAGTCTCGCTTCGCTCGCCAGCTCCCCCAGAGGGGGAGCCCTTGGCAGGCCGGTCAACTTCCTACTAGACGCCTGAGGCGCAATATAGCGTAAAAGGGCGGGCCTTGCTACAGAGGGCAGGCTCGTCTTTGTACAACCTCTCCGTCACGCCTACGGCGTGCCACCTCTCCTTGTAGGAGAGGCTTTGGCAGGCCGGGCCACTTTCTACTGGACGCTGAAAGCTCAATATAACGCAAAAAAGAGTGCCCTGCTACCAAGGCTAGCAGCAGCTTGACAAGGATATTGTTCCGAAGCTGCTGCCCTCTGTAGCAGGGCACTCCTGTTTTTGAAATAAAGAAACTTTGCTCGTCCAGCGTGGGCCTGGCCGACACGCCAGAGGCTCCCCTACTAGGGGAGCTGTCGAGCGGCAGCGAGACTGAGAGGTTGTACGAAGACGAGCCTAACCTACAAACAAAGCAGGAGCCCCATCCATTCGGATGGAACTCCTGCTTTTCTTATTGCTTACTGCATATCCGTCTCAGAGATGGGGGTATCCAGCTCCTCGGCGGGGGCGTCCGCCGTCTCGGGCTGTTTGCCCTTCTTCTCCCTGCGGGGCTTTTCGCCCTTGGGGCCGCGCTTCGACTTGATGCGCTTTGCCAGCAGCAGGAGCAGCACCAGCAGGGCTGCGCCGCCGGCGCAGAAGGCCCAGACGGGGAGCTTTGCGGGGACGAAAGCCACTTCGACCTCGGTGCCGGTGGTGGTGAAGGTGGTGTAGCTGCCGAAGCTGCCCGTCTCCACCTTATGCCAGCTGCCGTCGGCCTGCTTGACGTAGACCTTGCCCTTGGCCTTGCCGGGGGTCAGATAACGGATCTGGTGGGTCTCATTGCCGTCATCGGTGAACTCCAGCAGCCACTGCTCTGTCACACCGTGGACATCGGCTGTGATGTCCTGCTGGGTGACCTGCACGGCGTTGGAACCGCCGAAGAAGCCGTCCACGAAGAAGACGGGGCGTCCGTTCTCGCGGGTGACGCTGCTGCTCAGAGACGGGATGTAGGGCGTATACTCCACATTGACCACGGTGTCGGTGTGGAGCTGGTCGAGGACGGGCGTGCTCCACTCGGCGTAGTATCCATTCTTCTGGGGGATCTCGGGGTAGTCGGCCAGAGTGAAAGACGCACCGTAGTCAAAGCTGATCTTCTTGATGATGTGGCCGTCGGCCTTGAAGGTCAGGGTCAGCTTACGGAAGGAGTCCGGCACATTCTCCTGAGCCAGCAGGGTCTCATAAGTGACCGGCTCTGCCTGACCGACGCGGCTCAGGCGGTCGATGCCCTGCAGATCGTCGGAGACGAAGAGGTTGCCATAGAAGTCGCCGTCCTGTCCGCCGGAGACAGCACCCACGTACTGCCGGCCTTCCAGCACAGAGACGATGGCGCGGTTGTTGATGGCGATGAGGCTGCCGTCGGTGAGGTCGCTGTCGGTACCCTGACCGACGATGCCGCCGATGTACTTTTCACCGCTGAGGGCGCATTTTGCCCAGTTGCTGCGGAGCTTGGCGCTGGCCGCACCGGCAATGCCGCCCACCTGATTGACGCCGGTGACATCGCCGTAGGACTCGCAGGCCGTCACAAGGCCCAGCTCCTCCTGACCGACGATGCCGCCGACCATGTCCTTCTTGGCGGTGATGCTGCCCTCGTTGATGTTGCCGATGAGGACGGCGCTGACGGTATAGGAGGTGCGCAGCAGCGAGGTGCCTTCGTCCTTGTTGTCCTCCTCGGGGTCCAGCAGGTTTTCGACGCCCATGGTACCGGCGATGCCGCCCACATTCATGTCGGCGTCGATGGTGCCGCGGTTGATGCTGTTTTCGATCTTGCCGTCGGACTGGGAGGCGATGAGGTCTTCCGACTCATCCTCGTAGATGGTCTTGCTGCCCGGGTCGCTGATCTCTTCCACAGCATCCAGCATCAGGTTGGACACGACGCTGACCTGTGCGGTCACAGCGCGCATCTTGTCGGTCAGCTGGCTGCTGGCGGTGCGCATGGTGCTGTTGATGTCGTCCATCTTGTCGTTGATGGCGCTGACAGCATCAAAGAGGGAGTCCTTGGTGTTGGTCAGCTCTGCCGAGGGACGAGGCACCTTGATGGGGTCCTGCTGGTTGAGCCAATGGAGGATGTCGCGGGTCTGGCCCATCATATCGGTCAGGCCGCCGAGGCCGTCCTGCATCTGGCCCAGAGCCACGGAGGTATGCGCCAGCGTTGCGCTGGTGAGGGCGGCGTCGGTCTTGAGCAGGTCGAGGGAGGCGCTCAGGTCATCCATGGCGTCGCTCAGCTTGTCGGAAGCATCGCTCAGCTGATCGAGACCATCCTTGATGCTGCCGCCGCCGTTATTGCCGACCCAGTCCTTGATGTTGTCCATGATGCCGTCGGTGATGCTACCCATATCGTCCAGTGCATCGGAAGTCTTGGTCAGGGCTGCAGCCAGCTCGGGGTGGTCGGAGGCCGAGACGGACTTGGCAGCGCTGCCCACGATGCCGCCCATCTGGGTGGCAATGGTAGAGATGGTGCCGATGGCACTTGCGATTTGGGAAGTAGCACGGGCAATGTCACTGTCGTTGGACAGGAGGGACGCCGTGCGCAGCAGGCCCATGCCTGCGGTGACGGCCTTCATTGCCGGGGCCATGCCGCTGCCCAGCGTGAAGACGCTGGCCACGGAGTTGGCCACCTTCAGCAGCTCAATGCCGGTCTTGAGGTTCTTGTCGGACTTCTTGTCCGAGGACAGGGAGTCGTATGCGGAGAGGATGCCGGAGATGGCCTGCGAGGCAGCGCTGTCATCGCCGGTATCGACAGACTCCAACAGCTGTTTGATACCCTCAGAGATAGCCGACATACCGTCACGGCCATCCTCGGCCGCGTCGCTCACCTTGTCCAGACCCTTGCTGGTCTTGCTGAGGGCGCTGGATGCCATCAGCATCTCAGCGGCCATCTCGCGCATGGCCCACTTGAGGTTTCCGGTGGCGTCGGTCAGTTTGGTCATGGCATCTTCGCCGGTGTCCATGACGGGTTCGAGTTTGGTGAGGGTATCGGCCAGCAGAGTGGAGGCGCGGTCGATCTCGTCGGCCACCTCGTCGCCGTAGTCGCTGGCCTGGTCGTCCAGCTGACGGGCCGCTGCAATGGCGGTGTCCATCTGGCTGGTCATGGCGCTGAAGGAGTTGGAGATGCTGGTGGTGGAGTTCTCGACGACGCCGGTGGTGTCATCGACAAGGCCGCGCAGAACATCCAGCTCCGAACGGAGACGCTTGATGGTGTCCTTGGAGAGGTCGAGTTCGCGATAGGGTTCCGCCTGACCGGCGATGCCGCCCACGTCCTTGCGGCCCAGAACACAGCCCTGGTTGACACAGCCGGATACGAGGCCGTCGGTGCGGCCCACGATGCCGCCCACATTGTAGCCAACATGCTCGTAGCCGATGGTGCCGGTGTTGACGCTGGTCAGGATCATGCCGGAGGAGCGGCCTGCGATGCCGCCGGTGTCGGTGGCGACGTTGGTGACGGAATTGGTGGCGTCGTCAGCAGCGGCGGCCATCTTGTTGTTGATGTAGTCCACCATCTTGGCCGTGAAGCCGTCGGTGTCGAGAGAGGCTTCCGGATATTCGGTGTTGATGCTGCCCACATTGGTGCAGCCGGTGATGGCACCGAGGTTGTAGCCTGCGATGCCGCCGGTGGAAGATTTGCCGGTGACGATGGCGCGGGCCGTGCTGTGGTCGATGGTGCCTTCGGACTCGTTGCGGCCCACGATGCCGCCCACCTCGCTGTCGCCGGTGACAACGCCGGTGAACTGGCAGCTGATGAGGGTGCCGTGGTTGATGCCTACGATGCCGCCGGTGGTGGTGTCGGCAGAGTCAGAGACAGACACGACACCGCGGACGCTCAGGGACTCGATGGAGCCCTGTTCCTCCACGATGCCAAAGAGGCCCGCCGGGGAATACTGGCCCGTAATGGTCAGGTCCGAGATGGTGTGGCCATTGCCCTTGAACTGTCCGCTGAAGGACGGGATGGGCTCCCACAGCATCCCCTCGAGGGAGAGGTCTTTCTGTAGAATAACCGTCTTTCCCACCGACCACTGGTCGTAGGCACAGCTCCTGGCCAGCGAGAGCAGGTCCGAGACGCTGTTGATGTAAATGGTATCGCCGCCGTCGGACGCGAACACCGGCAGTGCGATGCTCAGCGCCAGCACAGCGGCCAGAAGCGCAGCCGTCAGGCGGCGCAGCAGATGGTTACTGGTCTTCATTCTGCACCTCCTGTTTTTCGTTGTCGTCCAGTTCCTGAGAGACGTTGCCCGAGATGACGGTCAGCTGGACGTCGCCGTCCACGATGGCGTTCATCGTACCGGCCACAGAGCCGTGGATCTCGCCCTGCACGATGCCGTTGACCCGCATACGGCCATTGCCGCTGCTGCGGGCCACCAGCTTCGGCACGGCAAAGGAAGTACGGTCCACGATGCGGGTGCCGATGAGCAGGATCTGGGGCAGAACGAAGAGGACGAGGATGATGGAGATGATGGTGCCTCGGCCCAGACACTGGCCGATGCCCACGATGCAGGCATCGGAAGTCATCTGGCCGATGAGGATGCCGGACACGGTCATGATGGTGCCGGAAGTCAGGATGGTCGGGAACGCGAAGTTGATGGTCTCTATCATGGCCTGCTTGTGCTCCATCTTATCCTTCAGCTCGTTGAAACGGGTGGCGATGACGATGGCGTAGTCGATGTTCGCGCCCATCTGGATGGAGCTGACGATGAGGTAGCCCATGAAGTAGAGGTTGGTCCCCATGAAATACGGGAACGAGAAGTTGATCCAGATAGCGCCCTGGATGACCACGATGAGCAGGATGGGCATACCGACGGACTGGAAGGTGAACAGCAGCACCAGCAGGACGATGAAGATGGACACGACGCTGACGACGACATTGTCGATGGCGAAGGACTTCTGGAAATCGTACTCGTTGGTGGCGTCACCGGCCATGTAGAGCTCGCCGTCCGGGTAATACTTCCGGGCGATGGAGCGGATGGTGTCGGTGAACTCATAAGTAGTCTGGCCGGGTTCCAGAGAGGGGCTCAGGTAGATGAGGACGCGGTTGTAGTCGTCGCCCTGCAGCTGGGCCAGTGCGCTCTCCATCTGGTCGCGGGCGTCGTGGAGGTCGTCCAGGTCTTCCTGAGAGAGGGAGACGATGCCGGTGTCGGCCTCGTCGCAGACGTAGAGGAACATATCCACGAGCGGCACTTTATAGGAAGCGAAGTTGCCGATGATCTGGCCGTACTCCTCGTTCTCGATGGCGTAGGCGGTGTAGATCATCTGGGCGGCCTCGTAGTCAAGGTCGGCCATCTCGGAGAACTGGCGGGCGGTGAGCTTGTCTTCCAGCATATAGCCGTCCTGGGCCTCGATGTTGGACAGACCCTTGGTGGAGTCTATTTCATCATAGCGTTCCAGCTCCTCCAGCATCTTTTTCTCGATGCTGTAATCGTCGCTCTTGGGGTAGACGAGTGCCACGAGGTTCGACTTGGTGAAGTTCTCTTCGATCATCTGGTCCGCGATGAGGGATTCGTTCATCTTCGGCACCTTGATGACATCGTAGCCGTAGGCGTAGGGACAAAGGTTCGAGAAGTGGTAACCGATGAGGATGACCACCAGGAAGATGACAGGGATGACCTTGCGGGTGCGCCATGCAAAGCGGCCCACGAAGGGGATCTCCGGCACGAAGTTCCTGTGCTTGGTCTTATCCATGTAGGGTCCGAAGAGCATCAGCAGGCCGGGCATGACCACGAACACCGAGAGCATCGCAAAGAGGATGGACTTGATGAGGCAGACGGCCATATCGGAGCCGATGCGGAACTGCATGAACAGCATAGCCACAAGGCCGCCGACGGTGGTCAGGGAGCTGGAGCTGATCTCGGGGATGCTCTTGCTCAGGGACTCGATGACGGCCTCCTTCAGAGGCATGGTCTGGTGTTCTTCCTTGAAGTGGTTGCAGAAGATGATGGCGTAGTCCAGCGACAGCGCCAGCTGCAGGATGTTCGTGACCGAGTTGGACACGAAGGAGATGGTGCCCAGCATGAAGTTTGTACCCATGTTCAGGATCATGCCCACCACGAAGGTGAGGATGAGGACAGGCACCTCGGCGTAGGTCTGGGACGTCAGGAGCAGGACGATGACGATGATGACGGCAACGTACACCATGATGACCCGCACCTCGGCATCAATGGTCTCCTGCTGGGTGTTGCCCAGCGAGGTGGAGACGTAGATGTCGTAGTCGGCGAGGTATTCCTTCACCCGGTCAAGGGCCTCGAGGCACTGGTCATCGTCCTCGGGGTAGTCGAAGGTGATGGAGTAAAGGGCCGACACCGCGTCCTTATTATAATGGTCGGTGGTGTCGTCGTAGTCCAGCATCTGGACGCCCTTGAGCTCGGTGAGCCGGTCGGAAAGCTCATCGGCCTCAGCGGGCGTGATGTTGGCCACCATGACGTCGGCAGAGCCGTAGGTCGTGAACTGCTCATCCATGATGTCGAGGCCCATGCGGGTCTCCGAGGTCTTGGGCAGGTAGGTGGTCATGTCGGTCTCGACCTTGACCCACCGCACCGAGAACACCGTGAAGATGGCAGCCAGAATGACGAACAGGAACACAAGGTTGCGGCGTTCCACGATCTGGCGCGCAAGCTTGTGCATGAAGTCTATCTGTGGTTTTTCGTGTTCGTTCAAAGCGTCCGTCCTCCTTTGTCGTGATTTTTTTGCAGTTTCATCCCCGGGGATGGGCTGCGCAGTCGTCTCATAAACAACCTCCGTCCGATAAGCTACATTTGGTGATTTTGTGAAAATTCGAAGAGAAATATTTGTACAAATGATATAATAGAGCGCTGCCCATCAAAAAGCAAGCGACAAAACCGCGCGAATGATAAAATTTGCTTGTTTTTAGCCAAGGCGCAGCTTGCCTTTTAACCTCTCCGTCACGGCTTACGCCGTGCCACCTCCCCTAACGAGGGGAGGCTTTGGCATTTCGGTAAACTTTCCCTCTTCGCCAGAGGCTCCCCTCGCTAGGGGAGCTGTCGAGCGATAGCGAGACTGAGAGGTTTATTTTCTTCTCTTTCGCCGCGGCCCCGCATTGACGTAGCCGAACACTGTGCCGCAGACGCCGCCGACGATGTGCATGAAGTTGGCCACGTTGTCCCGCACAAAGATGATGTCATAGATCTGCTGGCCCAGATAGAGCGCCGCCACCAGCAGCATGGTGACGGGGATGCCGCCCGAGAAGCCGGACAGGGATGCCAGCATGATGAGCATGAAGACGATGCCCGACGCGCCCAGCAGCGCCGTGCGGGGGAACAACGCACACTGCAGAATGCCCGAGATGAGGGCCGTGAGCAGGATGCCTTTGAGCAGGGGCAGGCTGCCGTACTTTTCTTCCATCGGCGGGCCGACGACGAGGAGAAGCAGCATATTGTTCAGGAAATGGTCCCAGCTGCCGTGGCCCAGCACATGGCCGAAGAGCCGGATGTAAAACAGCGGGTCTTTCAGCGAGGAACGGTAGACGCTGAACAGATGGGTGGTCGTCCAGCCGCCGGTGTACTGGCCCAGGAACAGCACCCCCAGTGAGAGGAGGAAAAATGTCAGGATGACCGGCGAATTGTACTGCACAGACAGCGTGAATTTGGGTCGTTTCGTAGTTGTTTCCTTCTTTCCCGGCCCGTCCGGGGCCGCAGTATGAGTGATACGACCATCATATCATAATCTTCAAGGTTTTTCCACTACGTTCGTCGGTTCAGCCCCGGGTCTGCTCCCAATAGGCCCCCATGCTCTGGCCGGGCTGGTCGGTGACTTCGTCGCTGAGGTAGTCCGCGAGGCCCACGGCGGCGGGCTGCCAGCTGCGGGCTGCCTCTACCGTGGGGTACTCCACCTCGGCGTACCAGAACTCCGTCGGCTGGCCCTCGTCCACATGATTCACTTCCAGCACCGCACCGTCCGGCAGCAGATAGCTGCGGCGGAGCTTCGGGATGAGGGGACTGCCGATGATCTTGGTTTCCAGTTCATTGAAAAGTTCGGGGTCGATGTCCCGCTCGATCTCTTCCCTCGCCAGCCCGCCGCCCGACTTGAAGCAGAGGACGTAGCGGGTCTTGCCTCCCGTCAGGGCCTCTTCCCGGATGCGGACGGTGGGCCGCACGCTGATGTAGCCCTGCCGCATGGCAAACTCCTCTTTCAGCGGCAGCCCCTCCGGCCAGCCGTTCACCATCCACTTGCGCTCGATCTCCATGATGTTTTCCTTCCTTTCGGTGGTTTTTGTATTTATTCTAACATATTTTTATGGTATTATAAATGGCGAGTTAGAAGAACAACCTCTCAGTCTCGCTATCGCTCGACAGCTCCCCTACCGAGGGGAGCCTCTGGCGAAGAGGGAAAGTTTACCGAAATGCCAAAGCCTCCCCTCGTTAGGGGAGGTGGCACGGCGTCAGCCGTGACGGAGAGGTTCATCCTCAATTATTAAGGAGCAACCATGAAATCAGAACGCAGCTATCCTATTTATAAAGTAAACAAAAAAGCCGAGGCCAGCCTCGTGGGCGGGCATCCGTGGGTGTACGAGAACGACATCCTCGAGTTCCCGGAGACAGAGCCTGAGAACGGAACCCTCGCCGACGTGGTGAGCCCGAAGGGCGCTTACCTCGGCACCGGCTTCGTCTCTCTCAAGAGCAAGATCCGCGTCCGCCTCATCTCCCGCAACGCCAACGACACCTTCGACGCCAGCTTCTGGCGCCGCCGCGTCGAGTACGCCTGGGCCTACCGCAAGACCGTCCTCGAGCCTGCCGACCTGTCGGCCTGCCGGGTCATCTTCGGCGAGGCCGACCAGTTCCCCGGCCTGACCGTGGACCGCTTCAACAACATCCTCGTCACCCAGACCCTCAGCGTCGGCATGGAAAAGCTGAAGCCTGTCCTCTTCCCCCTCCTCGCCGAAGTGCTTCGGGCCGACGGCCAGACCATCGACGGCATCTACGAGCGGAACGACGAGGCCCTGCGGGCCAAAGAGGGCCTCGAGCAGAGCAAGGGCTGGTTCGAGCTGCCGGGTGAAACCCACCCCGCCTCCACCCAGACCGAGATCTGCGAGAACAGCGTCTACTACCACGTCGATTTTGAGAACGGCCAGAAGACCGGCTTCTTCCTCGACCAGAAGTACAACCGCCGGGCGGTAGCCCGCCTCGCCGCCGGCCACACCGTGCTGGACTGCTTCACCCACACCGGCAGCTTTGCCCTCAACGCAGCCAGCGGCGGCGCAGCCCGGGTCACGGCAGCGGACATCAGCGCCGACGCCATCGCCATGGCCCAGCGGAACGCGGAGCGCAACGGCCTGACCAACATGGACTTCCTCTGCGAGGACACCTTCGAGCTTCTGCCCCGCCTCGAAAAAGAAGGCCACCCCTACGATTTCATCATCCTGGACCCGCCGGCCTTCACTAAAGCCCGCCGCACGGTGGAAAACGCCATGCGGGGCTACAAGGAGATCAACTACCGGGCCATGAAGCTCCTGCCCCGGGGCGGCTACCTCGCCACGGCAAGCTGCTCTCATTTTGCCACCGAGGAGCTGTTCATCAAGATGCTGCGCTCCGCCGCAAAGGACGCTCACCGCCAGCTGCGCCAGATCGAAGTGCGCCAGCAGGCCCCCGACCACCCCATCCTCTGGGGCGTGCCGGAGACGAACTATCTGAAGTTTTTCCTGTTTCAGGTCATCTAATAGTCATACCCTCCGCGCAATACTCCAAAAAATCGGGAGTCGGTTTGTGCAGAATCGTCAAATCTGTCTATTGCGTTTTTCGCCCCGTTCGGCTATAATCATCGCATAGACAGCAACGACGCTGTGAGTCACCTCCTGACTCGCAGCGTCGTTTCGTTTAACCGATATTTCGCGGGAGAGCCCGCCTCTTTCCGCGTAAAAATCCGCGACCAGCTGAAGTATTTCAATTCAAGTAAGGAGTAGGATTTATGGCAGCAAATGTTATGGAGATCTACGGCAGCAAGGTGTTCAACGAGCACGTCATGAAGGAGCGCCTCCCCAGCGCCACCTACAAGAGCCTCGAGAAGACCCTGCACAGGGGCGCACCTCTGGACATCGAGGTGGCAAACGTCGTGGCCAGCGTCATGAAGCGCTGGGCTATGGAGCTGGGTGCCACCCACTACACCCACTGGTTCCAGCCGCTGACCGGCATTACCAGCGAGAAGCATGACGGCTTCGTCTCCCCCGTGGGCGACGGCACCGCCATCATGGAGTTCAACGGCAAGGAGCTGGTGCGCGGCGAGCCCGACGCCTCTTCCTTCCCCTCCGGCGGCCTGCGTGCCACCTGTGAGGCCCGCGGCTACACCGCATGGGACCCCACCAGCTTCGCTTTTGTGAAGGACGACGTCCTCTGCATCCCCACTGCATTCGTCAGCTACACCGGCGAGGCGCTGGACAAGAAGACTCCCCTGCTGCGCTCCATGAACGCGCTGTCCAATCAGGCTGTCCGCGTCCTGAAGCTCTTCGGCAAGGACGTGGATTACGTCTCCACCACCGTCGGCCCCGAGCAGGAGTACTTCCTTATTAAGAAGGAAGACTACGAGGCCCGTCAGGACCTCATCCTCACCGGCCGCACCCTCTTCGGCGCACCTTCTGCCAAGGGTCAGGAGCTGGAAGAACACTACTTCGGCGTCATCCGCCCCGAGGTCTCCGCTTTCATGAAGGAGCTGGACGAAGAGCTGTGGAAGCTGGGCATCCCCGCCAAGACCAAGCACAACGAGGTAGCTCCCTGCCAGCATGAGCTGGCCCCCATCTTCGACACCACCAATGTCGCCATCGACCACAACCTGCTGACGATGGAGATGATGAAGAAGCTGGCCCCCAAGTACGGTCTGGTCTGCCTGCAGCACGAGAAGCCTTTCGAGGGTGTCAACGGCAGCGGCAAGCACAACAACTGGTCCATGTCCACCACCCACGAGAACCTGCTGGACCCGGGCGACACCCCCATGGAGAACCTGCAGTTCCTGGTCTTCCTGGCCGCCGTCATCAAGGCTGTCGATGAGTACGCCGACCTGCTCCGCACCTCCGTCGCCACCCCCGGCAACGACCACCGTCTGGGCGCCAACGAGGCACCTCCGGCCATCATCTCCATCTTCGTGGGCGAAGAGCTGGAAGCCGTCATCGACGCCATCGCTTCCGATTCTCCCTACGCCGGCCCCGTCAAGATGAAGATGGACCTCGGCGTCGATGTCCTGCCCAAGTTCAGCAAGGACACCACCGACCGCAACCGCACTTCTCCCTTTGCCTTCACCGGCAACAAGTTCGAGTTCCGTATGCCCGGCTCCGCCGAGAACCTGAGCGACTGCAACACCATCCTGAACACCGCCGTCGCCAAGGAGCTGAAGGGCTACGCTGACGAGCTGGAGAAGGCCGACGACTTCACCAGCGCCGCCATCGCCCTCGTCAAGCGCACCATCCGCGACCACCGCCGCGTCATCTTCAACGGCAACGGCTACACTGCCGAGTGGGAAGAGGAAGCTGCAAAGCGCGGTCTGCCCAACAAGAAGAACACCCCCGCCGCTCTGCCCGCCCTCATCGAACCGAAGAACATCGCCCTGATGGAGGACTTCGGCGTCCTGACCAAAGTCGAGATGGAGAGCCGCTACGAAGTTGAGATGGAGCACTACTCCAAGATCATCAACATCGAGGCCCTGACCATGCTGGAGATGGCCCGCAAGCAGCTGCTGCCCGCCGTCAACGCCTACATGAGTGAGGTCGCCAACACCGCCGCCTCCAAGCTGGCCGTCAGCGAGAACCTGAGCGTCCGCAGCGAGACGAAGGCACTGACCCGCCTGTCCGCCGACGCCGACGCCATGAGCGACGCTGTGGACGAGCTGCAGGCTGCCGTCGATGCCGCAAAGGCCCTCTCCGACGAGAGCGCAAAGGCCGTCGCCTTCCACGACGACGTTCTGCCCAAGATGGACGCCCTCCGCGCCGCCGCCGACGACGCCGAGACCATCTGCGGCGAGGACTACTGGCCTCTGCCCAGCTACAGCAAGATGCTCTACTACGTCTGATCTTCACATACCAGCGTAGAATAAAGCACCACCGGCTGAGGCGCTTATCTGAGCCATTCTCTTTTTCCTATTTCTTACACCAGCCTGAAGACCTGCCTCTGTACAGAGGCAGGCCTTTGGGCGTTTTTTAAGAAGACATACTTTTCAGAGGACACACACCTATGAGTTATACGACACAGCAGGACATCCTCGATTTCGTCGAGGACAACAACGTAAAATTTGTCCGCTTCGCGTTCTGTGACATCTTCGGCTTCCAGAAGAACATCGCCGTGCTGGCAAGCGACCTTCCCAAGGCGCTGGAAGATGGCGTTTGCTTCGACGGCAGCGCCATCGCAGGCTTCATGCACGTGGAGGAGAGCGACCTGGTGCTCCGGCCCGACCTGTCCACCATGACCATCCTGCCCTGGCGCACGGCTGAGGGCCGGGTGATGCAGTTCTTCTGCGACGTGGAAAAGCCGGACAACACCCCCTTCGGCGGCAACTGCCGCGGCTTCCTGCGGGACATCAACCGCCGGTTCAAGCAGCTGGGCCTGCGCTGCAACGTCGGCACCGAGTGCGAGTTCTATCTCTTCGAGAACGACGACCGGGGCCGTCCCACCCGCATCCCCATCGACGCAGGCGGCTATTTCGACGTAGCGCCGCTGGACGCCGGCGAGAACATCCGCCGGGACATCTGCCTGACCATGGAGCAGATGGGCCTTGCCCCCCAGCACAGCCACCACGAGAACGGCCACGGCCAGAATGAGATCGACTTCCACTACGCCGGCCCCCTCAAGACCGCCGACAACATCTTCCTGTTCAAGCAGATCGTCCGGGCCGTGGCAGCCAGCAACGGCTTCCACTCCAGCTTCCTGCCAAAGCCCCTGCCCGACCAGGCCGGCAGCGGCCTCCACATCAACCTCTCGCTGACCATGGACGGCAAGAACCTCTTTGAGGGCGACATCGCCCCCGACAGCATCCCCGGCAGCTTCATGGCGGGCATCCTCCGCCACAGCCGGGAGCTGACGGCCTTCACGAATCCCCTGCCCAACAGCTATCTCCGCTTCGGCTGCGACGAGGCTCCCCGCTACGTGAGCTGGAGCCGCCAGAACCGCAGCCAGCTGGTCCGCATCCCGCAGGTGAAGGGCGACAACTGCCGCATGGAGCTGCGCAGCCCCGACCCCGCCTGCAACCCCTACCTCGCCATCGGCCTCGTGCTGGCAGCAGGCCTCGACGGCATCGAGCACCGGATGGAGCTGTCTGCCCCTGTCAACCGCAACCTCTTCATCCCGAGCGAAGCCGCCGGTCTCGGCCTCGAGACCCTGCCCGCCTCGCTGGAAGAGGCCGTCGAGGTGGCCAGGAACAGCGAGTTCCTTCACAAATTCCTGCCCGACGAGCTGAGCCGCCGCTACTATGCCGAGGCTCTGCGCCGCTGCGAGGCGCTCAAGAACGCCTCCGACCCCGCCGAATATGAGCGCGTCCACTACTTCAACGCCATCTGATGCAGAATGACATAGGAAAGGAGTGAGCCGAATGGGACGTGCCCTGATCGTAAGCGCGGGCGCAAGCTCCAACGAATATATCTCCGCACGCCTGACGGAGCTGGGCTATGCGCGGCCTATCATCGTACCAAGTGCGGCAGAGGCGCGGCGGAGGATGCTGGAATCCGACTTTGAGCTCATCGTGGTCAACTCGCCGCTTCCGGATGAGTTCGGCCACGAGCTGTGCGCCGACGCCGTGGAGAAAACGGATGCCGGTGTGATATTTCTGGCCAAGGCCGCAGCCGCCGAGCAGCTTCTGACCCCGCTGAGCGAAGAAGGCGTTCTGCTGGTCACAAAGCCCTTCTCCAACACCTTCTTTTTGCAGGCCATCCACATGGCCGCCGCCAGCAACCACCGCCTCCTGCTTTTGCGGCAGGAGAATCAGCGGATGCAGGAAAAGCTGGCACAGGTGCGGCTGGTGAGCCGCGCCAAGTGCTGCCTCATCGAGCTGGGCCGCATGACCGAGGCCGAGGCGCACCGCTACATCGAGAAAAAAGCAATGGACACCCGGCGCGACCGCGCCGAGGTTGCGCAGGAGATACTGGACTCCTACGACCCCGCGCAATAATACGTATTGCGCCCCCACTGAGGGAAAGTATTTGCTTATCGTGCTATTCACGGCAAAGAATATCTGTAAATTAGAGGAGAACCATTATGGCAAAGTTTATTTTCGTGACCGGCGGCGTCGTCTCCGGTCTGGGCAAAGGCATCACCGCTGCCTCTCTGGGCCGACTGCTGAAGTGCCGCGGCCTCAAGGTGGCCAGCCAGAAGCTGGACCCCTACGTGAACGTGGACCCGGGTACCATGAGCCCCCTGCAGCACGGCGAGGTCTTCGTCACCGACGACGGCACCGAGACCGACTTGGACCTGGGCCATTACGAGCGCTTTATCGACGAGAACCTGAACAAGTATTCGAACCTCACCACCGGCAAGGTCTACTGGAACGTGCTGAACAAGGAGCGCCAGGGCGCTTACCTCGGCCAGACCGTCCAGATCATCCCCCACATCACCAACGAGATCAAGAGCTATATCTACAATCTGGCCTCTTCCACCGAGGCCGATGTGGTCATTACCGAGATCGGCGGCACTACCGGCGACATCGAGAGCCAGCCCTTCCTCGAGGCCATCCGTCAGGTGGGCCTCGAGCAGGGCAAGGAGAACTGCTGCTTCATCCATGTGGTGCTGGTGCCTTACATCTCCGGCTCCGATGAGTACAAGTCCAAGCCCGCACAGCACTCCGTCAAGGAGCTGCAGGGCATGGGCGTCAGCCCTGACATCATCATCCTCCGCGCCGACGGCAGCGTGGGCAGCGACATCCGCCGGAAGATCAGCACCTTCTGCAACGTCAGGCCGGAGTGCGTCATCGAGAACCTGACCATGCCCAGTCTCTACCAGTGTCCGCTGATGCTCCACACCGGCGGCCTCGACGACGTGGTGGTCAAGCAGCTGCATCTGGATGTTCCCCCTGCCGACCTCACCGAGTGGAAAGAGATGCTGGCCCGGATCGCCACCCGCACCAAGACCTGCACCATCGCCCTCGTGGGCAAGTACGTCAAGCTGCATGACGCCTATCTGTCCGTCATGGAAAGCCTCTACCACGCCGGCTTCGAGAACGACAGCCAGGTAGAGATCAAGTGGGTGGAGAGCGAGGACCTGCCCGACCAGGCCGCCTGCAGGGAAGCCTTTGCGGACGTGGACGGCATCATCGTCCCCGGCGGCTTTGGCGACCGCGGCATCGAAGGCATGATACAGGCCGCACAGTACGCCCGCGAGAACGATGTCCCCTACTTCGGCATCTGCCTCGGTATGCAGATCATGGTCATGGAGTTCGCCCGCCACGTTCTGGGCTACGCCGACGCCAACTCCAGCGAGTTCACCCCCGAGGGTCATCACAACGTCATCGACCTGATGGCCGACCAGCAGGGCAACATCCCCAAGGGCGGCACCATGCGTCTGGGCAAGTACCCCTGCACCGTTCTGCCCGGCACCAAGATGGCCGAGTGCTACGGCCAGAGCGAGATCTGGGAGCGCCACCGCCACCGCTACGAGTTCAACAACGACTACCGTCAGGAGATGCAGGACGCCGGTCTGGTCATCTCCGGCACCAGCCCCGATGGCCGCCTTGTGGAGACCGTGGAGCTGCCGGGCCGTGACTTCCACCTCGGCGCACAGTTCCACCCCGAGTTCAAGAGCCGTCCCAACCGCGCACATCCCCTGTTCAAGGGCTTCATCGCAGCGGCGCTGAAGTTCAAGAAGGGCAAGATGGGGCACTGAGAGGTTGTACGAAGGCAAACCTGACCCTAAACCCAAAAGCACCCGCTTTCCACATCACTGTGGAGAGCGGGTGCTCTTTTTGCTATGATGCTATGTAGCCGTGCTTACTTGCTGGCCTTCGTGGTCTTCTTACGGGCAGCGGTCTTGCGGGCAGGCTTTGCGGCAGGAGCGGCCTCGGCGGGCTTTTCCTCGGCCTTGGCGGGTGCGGCTTCGGCCTTTGCCCCAGCAGACTTCGCAGCAGTCTTGGCAGCGGTCTTCTTTGCCGCAGGCTTTCTGGTGGTCTTCTTCACAGCAGGTGCAGCCTTTTCCTCAACCGGCTTTTCCTCGGCGGGAGCAGCGGCCTCGGCCTTGACCTCAGCGGGCTTTTCCTCTGACTTGGGGGCGTGCTTTGCGCGGTCCTTCACCTCGGAGATGGTCCACAGCTGGTCCTCGCCGGCAGTCTCCTGCCAGATCTGGAGCACAGCGCCGTCTGCAGTACCCATGCCCACGGTGTCGATGCACTTGCCGGCAGCCCACATGGAGCGCAGGCGGACGGTGCCGGCCGGGGTGGGCTCCATCTTCCACATCTGGGAAGTGCCGCCCACGTCCTCCCACAGGTGGAGCCAGGTGCCGTTGGCAGTGCCGGTCATCATCAGGTCGATGAGCTTGCCGGAGGCGCGGTTGCGGATACGGTAGACGCCGTCGCCCTCGCGGACGAAAGCCCACTCCTGCTCGGGCTTGTGCTCGTACTTGCCCAGACGGATGTTGCCGCCGTCCTTGACGCTCTCCACAGCCTGAATGACGCTGCCGGTCTTGGCGGCGATGGTGTAGAAGCGGTCTGCTTCAATGATAGTCTGTGCCACAGATTTCATAAGATTTCCCTCCGTATCCCGGGGCAGGATCTCCCCGGAACTCTTCTCTGCGCTGTTTTTTATCTTCGCGCTTTTGTTTCTTTCCATAAATTATACCACTTGACGTGATTTTCTACAAGCAATTCGACCTTTCTTTGGCAAATTTGCCAAAAGGCATTCCATTTTCTCCCGCTTTTGCACTCAATACCCTAACTTTTTGAGGCAACGGCGACGACCACCGCCAGCGGCGGAAACAGGGAGGAGCTGTTGGGGCCGCGGCCAGCAGGATGCAAGCGACAGCGCGGCAGACGCTGGAAGCCGCAACCCGGTCACCGTATCTGAGGAGAAAGCTTCCACCGTGCCTGCCCGCACTGCTGTCTCGACATTTCCCCCGATCTGCGCTATACTTATTATATATCTGCATTTTACCCGTTCTTTGCGCAAAGAGCGGTATTTTCTTTGATTTCCGAAAGCGAGGTACTTTTCCATGCCGTCTTCCCCCCGCACCGCATCCGACGCCGCCGAGCTGGAGCGCAGCAGGCTCCAGTTCGAGAAAATGACCCGGACCCCCGTGCCGAAGCTCATTCTCGGCCTCGCGGCCCCCACCATCCTGAGTATGCTCATCACCAGCATCTACAATCTGGCCGACACCTTCTTTGTGGGCCAGCTGTCCACCAGCGCGTCGGGCGCGGTGGGCGTCGTGTCGAGCCTGATGGCCATTATTCAGGCCCTCGGCTTCATGCTGGGCCACGGCGCGGGCGGCATCATCAGCCGCAGCCTCGGCAGTCAGGACACCCATGCGGCCACAAAGTTCGCCTCCACCAGCTTCTTCACGGCGCTGACCTTCGGCGCAGTGCTGGCCGTTCTCGGTCTCGCTGCCCTGCCCGACTTCATGATGCTGCTGGGCAGCACCGACACCATCCTGCCCCACGCCTGCGCCTACGCGCGGCCCATCCTCATCGCGGCCCCGCTCATGATGTCCAGCCTCGTGATGAACAACATCCTCCGCTACGAGGGCAAGGCCAGCTTCGCCATGATCGGCCTCGTCACCGGCGGTGTGCTCAACATCGTGCTGGACCCCGTCTTCATCTTCGGCCTCGGCATGGGGACCGGCGGCGCAGGCACGGCCACCGCCCTGAGCCAGAGCATCAGCTTCTGCATCCTGCTTTCCATGTTCCTGCGGGGCAAGACCGTCAGCCGATTCCGCATCACCCAGGTCACCCGCAGCGCCCGGGACTTCGGGCAGATCTTCTTCAACGGTGCGCCCAGTTTCGGCCGTCAGGGCCTGAACAGCATCGGCAGTATGCTGCTGAACGTCGCCGCCCGCAGCTACGGCGACGCTGCCGTGGCCGGCATGAGCATCGTGTCCCGCATCTTCCAGTTCGTGCTGTCGGTGGCTATCGGCGTCGGACAGGGCCTGCAGCCTGTAGCGGCCTTCAACTACGGCGCCCGCCGCTTTGCCCGGGTGCGGAAAGCCGCCATCTTCACCATCTCGACGGCTTTCGTCTTTATGGCGGTGCTCAACTCCCTCTGCTGGTTCAACGCCGAGCCCCTCATCCGCCTCTTCCGCGATGACCCCGAGGTCACCGCCGTGGCTCTGCCCGCCCTGCGGTATCAGTGCGTCGCCATGTTCTTACAGCCCGTCATCATCGTGACGAATATGATGTTCCAGTCCATCGGCAAGTCGGGCCGGGCTACCTTCCTCGCCTGCTGCCGTCAGGGCGTCTGTTTCATCCCGCTCATCCTCACCCTGCCCCGCATCTGGGGCCTGAGCGGCATCGAGCTGTGCCAGCCCATCGCCGATGGCCTCACCTTCTGCATCTCGGTGCCGTTCCTGCTGCCCTTCCTGAAGGAATTGAAGGAACAGGGAGACGAAGAATAAATAAACAGTCCGCACAGAAGAAGCTTCCTGTGCGGACTGTTGCTTTTTGTCGACAACTATGCTATTCTGTCAGTAAGGTGTTGCCTGCAACACTTCGGTGGTCAAGCTCCTTTTCCGATATGTCCGGCCAAGCATCCGCGCGGCCCTTCCGGGAAAGGCAGATTTTCTTTTCTCGCCCACCCCGGACTGCGGCCTTGCAGAAAGGGGGAGCGATACTTATGAGCGAAGAAGAATTCGTTTTTGCCCTGGCGACGCTTTTGGTGGCGGTCATCCTTGCAACTTTCCAGATCACCTGGGAAATTGCAAAGGCCGTCTTTCAAAAAGACGACCCTCGCACTGACAATATTCCTCGCCGTAAAAAGAAGAAATGACCGCCCCAGCTGCGAACTTGTGCGGTCATTTCTTTTGACGTATCAGTAAGGAACTGACCCAGTTGCAGGCAGCACCTTTCCTGTTTTCAGTATAGATGTTTTGCATCGGTTTGTCAAGTACCCCACATCGTCATAATTTTGTAACCATGCCCGGCCACATTTCTGCAATGAAATGTCCGGGTCTTTCGTATATACTATAGATGGGAAAGTCAAATTCTGGGAGACTGTGAGGTGTTTCTATGAAGACCACTCTGCTTCGACTCAGCCGCCGCGCCGCCTGCCTCGTGCTGGCGGGCGGGCTGCTGACGAGCTGTTCGCTGCTGCCTGCGGCGTCGCCCCGGCACGAGGGGACGGCGTCCTCGCAGGCCCCGCAGTATTACAGCGACGCATGGCTCAGCGACGACTCGCTCCACTACGTCTACTCTTACGCCGGGAACGGCGGCGGCACCATCCTCCGGGGCGGCAGGGTGCTCTACAAAGCCAGCAGCTCCGACAGCATCCAGCTGCTGAAGGACACCCTCACCGGCGAGACGGGCCACTACCTCGTGGCCCACTCCACCCCCGGCACGGAGGAGCGCACTTCCACCCTTTACGACGCCGACGGCAATGCCGTCATGACCTTTCCCTACGCCGTGAGCGCCACCCTCTCGGGCGGGCTGCTCATCCTGCGGGACGACGCCGACGTCTGGGCTTTTGAGAACGGCACCACCGGCGGCATCCGGGTGTACGACCTCGCCACCGGGGCTGAGCTTCCCGTACCCGAAACAGCGCTCGACTGTCTCGTGGTGGACGAGGACAGCCAGCGCCTCATCTTCAACTGCTACGACCTGCCCGAGGGCCTTACTTACGCCTACGACGACCCCGACCAGCCGCTCCACCAATACGTCCTCATCACCGACCGGGAGGGCAATGTGCTGATGCGGGAGGACGGCTGCACAGCCAACACCCTTGCATCGTATCGCGGCGTTTTTGCCGACTGGCTCGATTTGAGCTGGTTCCGCGGCTCAGACTGGGGCATCGCCCGCGAAGCCCTCTACAACGTCACCACCGGCGAACTGCTCACCGGCGAAGAGGACAGCGCCGTCTCGGCCTGCGGCGTGGGCGTCGCCTGCCTTCAGAGCCGTCAGGACAGCCGCTCCGTCCTCTACGATTTGAACAGCGGCGAGGCCGTGGAGCTGGGCCGCTTCGACTGGTGTGTGATGGACTACACGCCCGGCTGTGTCACCCTTCTCGGCAGCGATGACCCGGATAACCCCTACACCCTCATCGACCTCGCCAGCGGCGAAAAGACCGCCGTCCAGCGGAGCGACACGGACTACCACTCCGGTAATGTCGCTGTGCTGACGGCAAACAATGTCCTTAAAATCTATGACGGCACCACCGGCGCGCTGCTGACCGACGTAGAGGTGACGCCCGTCGAAGAGGGACACTATGTCAGTCTGACCGCTCTGCCCGACGGCTACGCCCTGCTGCAATACAACAGCGAGAACTACGACACCGTTGCCATCCAGACCTACAGCGGCGATGGGCTGCTCTGGTCGTCCGCCGGTGAGGCCCAGCAGTACACCTACGCCTCCTACCTCACCAACACCGCCAACGGCCCTCTGCTCACGGCCCACCGGGACAACAGCGACTCGTCGAACCTCTCCGACGTGCTGGACATGGAGGGCAATCTGCTTCTCCGCCGCCTCGGCAGCTGCTACAGCATCGACGATCTACCCGACGACTGCTTTATCGCGCGGCAGGGCTTCGACTACGGCCTGATGGACTCCACCGGCCAGTGGCTCTACCGCGAAAGCATCTTCTCCTCCCCCAGCGACGACGCTGGCGGGGGCTACCTGTACTGACACGGAGGTTTTTGATATGAAAGAGATGATCTCCCGCCGCAGCTTCCTGCGCGTGATGGGCCTCGGCTTCGGGGCGGCGATGCTCACTGCCTGCAAGACCGGCACTACGGACTCCCCCGCCGACTCTCCGGCGGCGTCTGTCCCCGATGCGGACACGCCCGTCCCCTTCCTGACCGAGGACGAGTTCCCCCGCCTCGACGGCTCCACGGCCTGCATCCCCCTGATGGCCCAGATGAAGGCCGACGTCACCGGCATGGACCTTCTCGAGGCCCAGACCGGCATCACCGTCAGCACCACGGCCTATGCCTGGGAGAACTTCGGCCTCTGGTCCCGCAGCGACAGCGAGGACTACGGCGCACAGCTCCTCATCGTCTACGAGGCCCCCGAGTACGTCAAGGAAGAGCTGGCCGAGGCCGGCGCAAAGCTCGAGCAGAAAGCCATCGGCCGGGATGCGCTGGTCTTCATCGTCAACGAAGAGAATCCCGTCCAGAGCCTGACCCAGCAGCAGCTGCGGGATATTTATGCGGGCCGCATCACCAGCTGGAAGGACGTGGGCGGCGCAGACGCCCCCATCGTGGCGTTCCAGCGGGGCGTGGACTCGGGCAGTCAGACCCTCTTCAAAAAGCTGCTCATCGACAAGGGCGACGGCCAGCTGATGGCCGCGCCCACCGAGCTTGCCCCCGCCGACATGGGCGGCCTCGTGGACAGCATCGCCGAGTACAACAACTCCGCCAACGCCATCGGCTTTTCGGTCTACTACTACATCGACCAGATGTACTCGAAGCCCGGCCTCCGTCTGCTGGCCGTGGACGGCGTGACCCCCGGCAATGACACCATCGCCGATGAGAGCTACCCGCTCTGCAACGAGTTCTACGCAGTCGTCCACGCGGACGCCGCCCCCGACAGCCCCCAGCGGAAGGTCTACGACTGGCTGGACACCGACGAGGGACGCAGGTGCATCGAGAAGGCGGGGTATGTAGCAGTGGATTAAACCTCTCCGTCATCGCTGCGCGATGCCACCTCCCCTACCGAGGGGAGGCCTTGGCATTTCGTGAAGCTTCGCCTCTTCGCCAGAGGCTCCCCTACTAGGGGCAACGGCGACGACCGCCGCCAGCGGCGGAAACAGGGAGTCGCTGTTGGGGCCGCGGCCAGCAGGATGCAAGCGGTAGCGCAGCAGACGCTGGGAGCCGCAACCCGGCCTTGGCGCGAAAGCGCCTGAGAGGGCTACACCACCAAACACCACAGCGGCATCGTGATGAGCCGGTTTCAATACCCGCGCCCCGCCGGGCGGCATGATTTTTCTGCATACCTTGCAGAAAAAGAGGCCAAGACCCATTCTGTCAGGTCTTGGCCTCTTTCCTGTTTCCTTTATAGGCCGAACAAATCGGCGTGTGTGCCGGTGCGGTACAAATACAACTCCGTATCTGTCTGGTAGTAGATCAGCAGCCAATCAGATTTTCAACCGGCCCGTTGTAGGTATGACCGCCGCCGTTATCCAGTTCTTCAAAGGCTTCCAGCGTGTCGGCATTCGGTGTTTCACTTTCATCCGGAATAGCAGCCCCCTGCAAGTAGGCAATAATATACAGCAGCTTGTTTTCCGGCACTTGGTCAATCAAGCTCTTCGCCAATTCTCTTGCACTCATAACACACCCATCCTTTCGTGTAAAGTTTCAGGCTTATAAGTATTATAGCACTTTTTTTCTTTATTGAACAGTCCTGCGTACCTTTTCCCAAAAAGCAAAAGCCCCACGACACACGCCGCTTTTCAGCGGTATATCGTAGGACTTTTTGGAGCTGGTGACAGGAGTTGAACCTGCAACCCACTGATTACAAATCAGTTTTATTTTACTATTTATCGATAAAAATTCAAAGTTTGTTAGTCTTACGTTAGCTTATTAAACTTAAAAATTCAACTTTTCAAGTTTTGGCTGTATGTAAAAATAACACATTTTGTGTCGTTTTACAATGCGGTTATCTTCCGCATGACCAACTCATACTCTTTCGGGTATGCAAGCTTTATGGCGCTCATGTGCTCATCAAGCACTTCCATCAAGCCTCCAAAGGGCGCGGCGCTGGCCGCTTCCACGAACTCGCTTTGCGGATTTGCTTTTGTGGAGTATGCCGCCGGGTACGACGCGGGAGGCAGCGCTTGAGTCTGCATTTCTGCCGGTGCCTGCTTTTCTTCCAGCTCATTCCTCACGGTGCAGAGGGCGGCAAGTTTTTCCACGCTCTGCCAGTCCGTCGATCCGCATTTCAGCTTGTGGATATGGGTGTTGATCTCGTCGATGTCCATACTTGCCGCCCTCCTCCCTTATGCGTTGCGCAGAATGTCTGCCGCGCGTTTGTAAGCGTCTCGCTCTGCGCCGGTGGCGTCCTGCATCATGTCCTCAATGTCAGAGATCATGCGCTCACGGCCATCCGTGCGGGAGTAATGCCCACGAACATAGTGACGGCCTCGGTTGGCATAGCTGTTGCCCCGGTTGTAACCGTTTCCGGCATCACGGCCGAAGGTTCCGCGCATATCGGCTTCCAACTCGCCTGTACGGCTGTACTCGCCGCCCTCGCAGTAATCCTCGATGCGGTGAATGTCCAAAATGATGTCCACGATCTCGCCGATCATCTCAACATCGCCCGGAGAGCGATTCTTTTTGTCGGTCAGCTCCATGAGCTCGTCGCACATCTCATCCTTCAAATGATTCAGTTTATCCAGCATGACTTTATCTCCTTTCTTATGCTACCCGCTCAACGATCAGATTGCTGTTTGCAATGCTGACTGCCTGCGTACTGGTGTTTTTAACCGCCACGGTCACGCAGCAGCCACGCGGCACCTCGATGAACGCAGCCACGAAAACATTGAAGTAATTTTCGACTGCCGCCGGGGTGACAATCGCGGTCGCGCTGGTCAGCGACTCACCGCCGACAGCCAGCGCCACGGAAATGGGTCCCACAGTGCCGCCGGTGGGAACGGCGATATTGCCGCCAAAACTTACCTTAAAGCGAGCACGGCACTGTCCGCTTGTCAGGCCCCGCAGGGTCACAAGGCCGCTGCCCTCACGGTGCATAATGCACGCGGGCGCTTTCACTGCGGTTTCGGTCAGGGGAAGGTTTTCACCCGCCGCCACGCTGACGGTGTTAGAGTTGCTAAATTCAGCCATTTTATCGGCTCCTTTCATAATAAAAACGCCGAGACTGCTGCCCCGGCGCTCTGGTTTGCAAAATCAGCTCAGGGGCTGAACAGGCTACAAATTGTAGTCAGCTGCCTTTATTTGGTTATGCGCAGCCGTTACAGCCGCATCCGGTGCCACAATTACCGTACTGGTACGGCGCAGGAACCGGGAAGGCAGGAACGGGACGAGGGTTGTAGTAGGCCAGCTGACCGCTCATGTATGCCTTGAGGGTCTCATTCTGCGCCGCCTGGGAAGCTGCAAGCTGAGCCGCAAAGAGCTGCTGGCTCTGCTCCGCGATCTTGGCGTCCTTTGCCTCGATGCGCTGAGCTGTGAGAGCGTCCAGGATAGCCCGGGCGTTCTGGTTCTGGTTGTCTACGATGTCCCGGGTCGCGTTCTGCACGGTGTTCCGGGTCTCGCAGGACTGGGTAGCCAGATTGTAGTTGACGCCCTGGATAGCAGACCGGGTCTCGCAGCAGCAATCCTGTGCCTGCATCTGCATAGCAAACAGCTGCTGCATGAAAGCGGCCTGCTGATTTGCACGGCTGATTTCGGCGGACATGAAGCCGTTACTCACGGTCTGCTGGACGCCGTTGATGAGCTGTGCCTGCTGGTAGAAACCGTCACACATACCGTTGTTTACGCCATCGATCTTGCGTTCGATGTTGGCGAAGTCGCTGGTCAGGATGTAGCCATCCACGACGCCGGCGCCGGCACCGGCGCGATTGCCGCCCCAGTTACCGCCCCAGCCGCAGAAGATGAAAAGGAAGAGCACGATGATCCACCACGAACCATCGCCGCCAAAGCCAAAGCCGTTGCCGTTGTTGGTATTGGCGGGCTGCACCGGCATAGTCAAGCCGATGTTGTCAGAAGAAAGAGACATTTTGTACTCCTTTCGAAATTTTTGATAAAAAGTGTATCTCGACCGTGGCCACGGTTACGACTTAGTGTAAAAACTGCTGGAACTGCTGAGCCATTGCCTGAAGCTGGTTGAGCTGGTCTTGGCTCATCCGCCCGGATTGCAGAAGCTTTTGCACCTCCTGCTTTGGATCGCCCTGAAAATTAGCCTTGAACTGCTGGAACTGCTGCATCATCTGGCCGAACTGGCCCATAGGGCCGGCCGTGGAAGATGCTTTGCCGCCGCCCAGTGCATTAAAAAGAGGATTTGCCATGATCACTTGACCTCCGTTTCGGTTTTTGTGGGCTCCTGCTTTTCCAGCGCTGCACAGCGGGCTGCCAGGGCGTCAAACTCTGCCCTGGTGACAAACTCCCCGCCGGGCTGTTGGACGGCCTGAGCGGGCATCTTAGCCGCCGTGGTGCGCTCCTTGTAATCAAAGGCCCTGAGCGGCAGCGGCATTCCGCTTGCGTCCGTGCTCTTGATGTAAAAGGCGCTGTTCTCGCTGTCCATTAAGAGCACGCTGTTCCCGGCGGCGACCATATAGGCTTTTGCGCCCTCTTCGCCCTGCACCCAGATGATCGGAGGCGTGGCTGGGGAGCTTTGCCCTGTCGGTTGGCTCATCATGGGCGGCTGATACCCGGCATTCTGCCGCAGCTGCGTGAGCTGGTCAGGCATAGGCTGCCCGTAGTAGTTTGGCATTTGATAGCCATATGGATTGTACGGCATCGTTTAGTCCTCCTTGTACCAGTAGTAGATCGGGCATTCTGCGCCGCTATCCCAGCTGTCCCACCACGCGCCGTCGATCACAGCCAGAACGTGGCCAGAGCAGCCCAAAACGTAGATCCCGCGCGGGTACTCCCGGGCAAAATCTGCCACGGTGTAACAGGTGGTGCAGTCCGCCTCGACAAGGCGGCGCTTGAATCCGTGCTTTTGGAGGTATGCGCCCCATGTGCGGTTGGCGCTGGGCATATCGCCGAGAGCAAAGCCGGTCAGCGCCAATCCAATGTAGGCCTGCTCCCAGCTCTGCCCAGTGGCTGCTGCTACCGCGCGCACGGCGCAATCTCCAACGCTGCTCCCGTGGGGGTTGGGGCTGAACTTGTTCCACATTGGCGCTTGCCTCCTTTGCGCCCAGTGTAGCAGAGCCGCCCGGCGGGAGAGACAACGAAGGTACAACGAAGGACAAAAAAATATAGCATAAATAATTTATTTTCTCAAATTTACTGTTGATAAAATAAATTATTTATGCTATAATAAGAGTGTCAAGAGGAACACCCAAACAAAACGGAGGAACGAACGATGAAAGCTTACAATCTGCACGAGATCATGAGCAGCGCCTGGGCAATGTACCGCAAGTGGGTCGCACCTTACAAGTACAATCACAGCCGTATTCCCAGCTGCTACACTTTTGCAAGTGCTCTCAAGCAGGCTTGGGCCGCTGCAAAGACCGCTGCCAAAAAGGTCGCCGCCGGCATCGTTCGCATGCACTACAGCCAGTACAAGGCAGAGTATAGCAAGTGCCAGACCGTCGAGGGCAGCTACGACAAGGCCACCAAGACCATCGAGGTCATGACCAAGGCTATCCGCACCTTTGAGCGTCCCGCATATACCGCAGCTCGTACCTCTCGCCGCCCCAGCGTGACCGCCATTCGCGGCCTCTGCCCCCGCTGCCACACCTACTGCTACGGTGACTGCATGGCATAATTTACACACTCAACTATAAGGAGGACAACAACAATGACTAAGTTTTATGATGGTGACAAGATCCTGAGCATCAAGATGACCGACACCCGCACCGGCATCGACTTCGAAAACGACTTCTTCGAGGTCGGCGGCCTCGAGTACAACGCCGATCTGGGCGCTTACAAGGTCGAGGACGTCGAGTATCTGGCCGACTACGCCCAGAGCTACGCCGACGGCACCAACAGCGACATCGACTACACCGTCGATGAGGACGGCAATGTTGTGGTCCCCGGCTGCACCGTCGATTATGACATCGAGGTGATGTGATGTTGTACTCATGGGCGCTCATTGACCCGGACGGCAAGCGTCACGAGGTCGATGATCTAGCAAAGTGGAGCCAGGACAATGTAAAATTGTTTTTCCCGGATGCCGCACCGGACAACGCCGCAGCCCGGATCTCCGAGGGCGTCCAGATGCTGTGGTACGCGCTCAAGCACCCGGAAAGGCCTCACGGGCTGCACACTTATAAAGGGTGGACGCTTGCAGAGCCTCCGCAGCCCAAGGCGCCAAAGGCTAAAGAGCCCAAAAAGCCGCTTGCCGACCGGTTAATAGGCAAAACTTTTGGCGATCTCTCCATCGTCGGCACGGCACCGGCGAAGATCATGCCCAACGGATATAAATGCACAATGGTCGTCGTGCATTGCGCTCTTTGCGGCAATGACAGGATCATGTCCTACAACTCCTTAAAAATATCAAGGAGCTGCGGCTGCCAGCGAGGACGGCGCAGGAAAGACGGACTCGCCCCGCAGCCCGTCACGCCCTCCAGACAGCCTCCCTATGATCAGGCGCCTGCCGACCATAAAGGCAAATCACTAAAAAAGATCTGCGCTATCTGCGGCAAGCCTTTTTATGCCTCTCCCAGTGACGTAAACCAGCAATGCTGCTCAAAAAAATGCAGCGCTGCCCTACGGGTAAAAAATGGTCATATCAACAACGCTGCATGGTCGGATGAGGCAAAGGCCCGCCGGGCAGCAGACCCGGAGATCCAGGCACGTATGCAGACATTGCAATCCATAGGCACTTCGGCGGCTCTAGAGTTGCCCGCAGGTCAAAAAGGGCCGCAAAATCGTGAGGCTCTTGTCTGGCAACTGATCGACCCGGACGGCAACACCCACAAGGCGGTCAATCTGCTGGACTGGGCGCGTAAAAATCATCTGCTGTTTTTTGACGAGGACGTCCCGGAGGACGTCGCCGCAAAAAGGATCGCGGAAGGATTTAGGGCGATTGCCACATCTATCCGGGGTACTCGGTTAAGATCACGCCCGACATCGAGCTATAAAGGGTGGCAGCTGGCCGGGCTTCCCACGCCCAAAACCGCAGACGACGATAACTTTGATAACACGGAGGATACCATGCGCAAAATAATCAACGGCTCTCGTTACGACACCGATACCGCGAAAAAGATCGCCCACTGGGAGTCCGATCAGGACTACACCGGCCTTACCCACTGCGAGGAGACGCTTTACCGCACCAAGGCAGGCAAGTGGTTTATCCACGGCACCGGCAACGCGGCCACTGTGTACGCCGTCCGCCGCGGCGACGGATGGACGGCCCCCGGCGAGCAGATCGTGCCGCTCTCCGAAGAGGTCGCGCGAATCTGGGTGCTCGAGCACCTTGGCGAGGAGCAGCGCGACGCCATCTTTGGCACCGGAAGTGAGGACACAAAGGATGTGCAGGCTACGGTCTACATCCCGGGTCCGCTCGCCGAAAAGATGGCAGCTCGGATAGATGCAGAGCAGTGCAACCGAAATGAGCTTATCCTGCAGGCGCTGCGGGAATATCTCAAGTAAACAAAAAATCCCCCGATGCTCCAAACGGAACACCGGGGGATTTGCTTATCCAAGCCTTATCTAAGTATTTTATCAATGCCTTTCAGCCGGTAGCCTATCGCCGTCCGGCTGTAATGGGTCTGTGCTGCAATGTCCGGCAGCGGAAGCCGCTCAACGTACCGCAGTAAGGCTATCTTTCGGTCTACCCTCCCAAGCGGTGCGTTTTTGATTGCGGCGGTCATCTGCTGTCGGTCAAGCCCTTGCAGCGCAGCGGGCAGCACTACACGAGCCGCCGCCATAGGCAGCACCGAGCCAGAAGGGCTGCGGAAGCTGTCCGGCGTTGCGCACCATAGTGCCAATGACGGCAAAATGGTATGTTTTTGTGAGGCCGCGAAGACGTGCGCAGACCATTTTCGTGATGTCACGAAATTGCTCTTGTGCGGCATACATTTTGTTGGCGTCAACAAAATGCTTGTATGTAGTGCTTGCCATAATAACCTCCTTACTGCTTTTGCAGCGCCGCCTTTGCCCGGTCAAAGAAAAATTGAATCACGGCACCGATGGTCTCATCAGTGATGGCCCAGCTGATGAGCCTGCCGTATTTGCTGGTACTCAGGGCGGCCCGGAGCATCTTGACGACCCACGCCTTGCGCTCTGCGCCCCGCTTGGTACCCTGAATCTCCTGCTCGGCCCGCTCGATGAGGTCAAGCACCAGAGGCTTTACCGCGGCACCGTAGCCAAGGCGTATGCAGCCAAGGGCGTAGAAAATAAAGCCGCCCAGCATCAGCACAGCCGCCACCGGGGCAGGGATAAGGTCAAAAAGCTTAGTTGCCAGTGCTTCCATGATTGGTCACTCCTTTTAACAGATAGTTGTCGATGTCGGCGCGGCTCTTCTGCATCCCCTCGCGGTTGTTGCCGGACAGCTGCGCGTCCAGCAGATTGCGCACCCCGTCGAGGGTCAGACGGCTCACCTCGTCGATTTCTTCAAAGCGGCGCAAGTCACGGGCGAGGGCCTGCGTGTGCTGAAGCTGGCCCTGCTCCAAGGTACCGATGCGCTTGTCCATCTCATCCAGCCGCTTGTTCTGCACGTTGTCCGGCTCCTGCGCCTTTTTGATGTACTTGTGGATAATTTCCAGCACCTTGTCGATGGTGATGGCTGCAGCGCACAGGCTGCCCAGGATGCCCAGTACCCACAGCAAAGCTTCTTTTTCGCTCATGCGCCCTCCCGGAGACGGGTCAGGCCCTTCTTGCGGATGATTTTGGGGTAGTTGATGGTGGTCACGTTGAGGTCTACGTCGCCGGAGATGCCCGGCACAGCGCCCTTGCTGGTGTGCTGGTGAGCGTTGTAGTTAAACGTCACGTTGGGCGTTTTGCCGGTGTAGTCGGCCAGCCAGACGTCATAAGGGCGCAGGGCCGCGCCGCCCACATAGAGATGTGCCTTTGCAAAGCTGGTGTAGGTGTACAGCTGGGCGTAAAAGCCCATCTGCTCTACCTCATGCAGAGCATAGGCGGTCAGGTCAGTCAGGCTCTGCTTGTCCAGATTGCCCAGACGGTTGTCCTCCACGTCCACCGCCACAGGCATGGTCAGCTCCTTGCCGTACACCGCCTGCCGCAGAAGGGCAAGCTCTGCATCGGCCATAGCCTCGCTGGTGGCGTAGGTGTAGTAGTAGATGCCCACATCCAGCCCGGCAGCCCGGGCGTTGCGGTAGTTGGTCTCAAAGGTCGGGTCGATGTACAGGCCGTCTGCCCGCTTGGAGAGCTTGCGGTTGGTGCTCACGGTCTTGAGCATTGCCCCCTTGTAGCCCGCCGCCGCCACCTGCGCCCAGTCGATAAGGCCCTGATACCGGCTCACATCCACAAAGCGATAGGGTGGCCCGCCCTGCCAGCCGGTCACAGCCTCTGCCCCGGGGGGTTCGTGAGGTTCCGGTGCGGGCTTTACCTCCCCGGCATCCTGCTTGTCCCCCGGGCCAAAGAGAGCCCGCACCAGCTTTTCCAGCAGCTCCAGCAGTTTATCCATTGTAGTAGTCCTCCCCCGTGATCTCCTTATACTGTTCTTCACTGATCTCGCCGTTGGCTATTCGCTTTGCCAGCTCCCGCTTGACCCCGGGGCGGCGGCTTGCAGGCATCTCTGCCCATGTTTTTGTGCCGGCGACCAACCTGTTTGCCCAGATCTTGTCCATTTTGAAATCCTCCTTACTTGTTGACGGCGGCGTCCAGCTCGCACAGCGAGTCCTCGATAGTCGCCAGCCGCTCCTGTGATTCCATGTCCTGCTCACACAGGGCGTCCTCCATCTCTGCGGCAGTCTTTGCCAGCTGCTCCGCCACGGGTCCGGTCTTGTCGGTCATCCGGTAGTGGCGGTCGATCTCGTACCAGTCATAGCAGCGCCCCTCCGCGTCCTCCGCGCTGCGCAGCTTGCGGATGACCCGGAAACTGTCGGTGATGGTCTGGTCGGGATACTCCCGCTCAAGCTGGTGGTAGCCGGTCAGACCGGTGTGAGCGTCGCCGACGGTCTTGAGAACTTCAGCGCCGCCCTTTGTGCCAAATACATACTCCATGTCAGGCTCTCCTTTCTTTATATAATGTGTACTCAATCATTTGGGAGCTCCTGGAGGCGGCAGCCGACGTACCCGTCATCATAGCCCGACGCGGTGCCGTAGCCGACGCAGAACAAACCATAGCCGGAGTAGTGGCTACAGTCACCACCAACGTAGAGGCACGGGTACGACGAGCTGAAGCCCCAGTAATCGCACGAGTACGTTGTGTCACTACCGGACGCGGATGTGGGGATAAACACCGGGAAGCCGCCGTTTGTCTTGACCCTAAATGCGGACGGCCAGCCATTGGACGGAACGCCGACCGCCGTGCCATTGCTGCTGTCGCTGAACTCGGAGGGATTCAGGATGATGTTCAGGCCGTTGCCGTTGTTGTAGCAGCCATCGCACCAGTCCAACACGTTATCCCACAGGCCCTCGATGTTGCGGTACTGCGTCCCGCAGCCATAGGTTGTGCGGCTGCTCTGGGTCGTACCGGTGTGGTACGGCATACTGTCGGTGTAGCCCATCGGCTGCGGAGAGCTGTTGTTGCCGCATCCATAGCCGATTTTCGCCTGACTGTTCCAGTCGCAAAATTCGACGATATAGAGCAGCCAGAGCGTAAACCTCATAGCAAAATCGCACTGCCAGATGGTTGAGCCGAGATTGTGGATGCCGGAGCGGGCCGAAGAGCGGGTCATGTTCGCCCTGGGGCTGCCGGTGCCGCTCTTATAGGTGCTGTTGCAGTGGTATCTGCCGATGTACACCACGTCCCGCTCACCGTGACCGTCGCCTCTGTCCATGTGGGCGGGGCTGACGCTGTAGCCCTCCACCGCGCGGTCGGCGATCTGAATGCTCATGCCCCTGCCGTTTTGGGTCAGCTTGTACCAAAATTTCGGGATGCTGACCATCGTGCCGCCGGTGCGCTCGCTCTTTACCATGCCCGCCCAGGGCTGTAAGTTGTCAAAGGGACTGCCATAGCTGCTTGCGCCCGCGACATACGGCACAGGATCGGTAAAGTCTGCCGCCTCGTCGGTGCGGCTCCACTTGGTGGTGCTGGTGCCGTCCCAGCTTGCGCCGTAGATGTGGGTGTATGCAAGTTCAAGGGGATAGTCCTTGTACTCGCTCACCTCCAAGCTGCCCTCGGCGGTCTCGTCGCCCAACGTGGCCGTTACCGTCCACGTGCCAGCGATGGGCAGATACAGCTTGATGCTGCCGCTCTCCGGCACCGTGCCGGAGACGGTCTTGTCCCCGCACTGGGCGGTGACGGTGCTGCCCGCCTTAACCGTGACGGTCAGGGTGTAGTAGGTCAGGGTAAGGGTCTTGGTGCGGCAATACTCCGCCTGCATTGTCTCCGTGGCCACGCCGGTGCCGAGCGTGGCGGTGACCTCCCACTCGCCGTCGTGGGGCAGGGCCGCAGAAAAGCTGCCGTCGGTGGCCGTGCCAGTTACCTTTTTGTCCCCGCTGACTGCGGTGACGGTGCTTCCCGCTTCCGTCTGCACCACCACCCGGGGCAGTACGATGCTGCCTACAGCCGCAGCGTCCGCAGCAGCGCCGGAGATGGTGAGGGTCTTGTCGGTCTCGATTTTGATAGCGTTGATGCGGTCGCCGGTGGCTTTGGCGTCTGCGGGCGCGCCGGAGATGGTGAGGGTGGGGTCGGTGGTGACCCGGCCCTCGGTCTCCTTGGCAAACTGCTCCGCCCGTTTGGCGGACTCCGCAGCGGCTGCTTTGGAGCTTTCGGCGGCTTCGGCCTGCTGTGTGGCAGTCTCGGCCTGCTGCGTGGCAATGCCCGCCTGCTGTTCTGCGGTCCGGGCAGAGGCAGCGGCGGCTTCCTTGGCCTCGGCGGCAGTTTTGGCGCTGGCTGCGGCCTCCTCTGCCTTTTGGGTAGCGGTGGAGGCAAAGCCCTCCACATACTCAAGGCTCTCAGCCATAGCCTCCCGCACCTCGACGCCCCGCTTTGCCTTGCGGATGTCGTTGATGTTTTCTTCAAAAGTTTTGTTCACAGGCTCTTTACCTCCGTAGGCTCGTCATAGATGACGTCCTCATCAAAATAAAAATCGTCCCACAGCCAATCTGCGCCCGCGTAGGCGGTGGCATTGTACTTGTAGGGATTGCAGGTGCCAGTGATGGAAAATGTGCCGGTATGCCGGTCTCTGCTCTGGGGCGACACCGTCCACAGACCCACCCAGAAGTTGGCCGGGTCCTCGTCCAGTACGCAGCGCAGCCACTGCCCCTGCAAGGCGTTTTCGAGGATGCTCTGCACCTTGCGGCGCTCATCCGACGGAGCCTTACATTTAAGGTCAAGCCGGATGGTGCGCTGGAGGTAGTGCACTTTGCCGTCAACAGCCCGGGTGAGGTCGAGCAGGAAATCGCCGCCCGGCACTTGCACAAGCTTTTTGTCCGGCTCTGCACCGGAGATGAGCGGGCTGCCAACCAACAGGTAAAGGCCGAGGTCGTCCAAAGTGTGCAGAGAGCCGATTTTTGCTCCCATGAGCTTGCCCATAAAAATCACGCTCCTTTACATAAAGCCCTGCAGCTCCATGGGCAGGCAGGCGGTATCGTCCCGCTGCCATGCCCCGGAGGCTGTCTGTCGGTATCCGCTGCCAAAGGTCACACCGCTTTTGGACGCCGTGACGTCCCGCCGCTGGGCCAGAGCGCCGGGGAAGAGGATGGAGTAGGTCTTGCCGTTCACCGGCAGCACCGCAAAGGCTCGGCCACTGCCCCCGGCAGCAGCCCACGCTGCGGCGTCTCCGTCGTAGGTGAGCAGCACCGCCGCATAGCCGGAGAGGTCTGTGCTCGTGGTCTGGGCCGCAAAGGTGGAGCCCGACCAGCTTTGCAGCTCGGTGCCGTTTTTTACGCCGGAGAAGGTCAGGCCGTCCGTCCCGAAATGGATGTTGGCCGTGATGCTGGCGTGTCCAACGGTCATACCGGAGGCGGGGGCGTAGTCGATAAAGTCGCTGGCCGTCTTGCCCGCCTGCGTGGTGTCCACCTGTGTGGCGCTGGCATACCGGCTGGTGGATGCCGTCTTTTCGGAGAGCTCGTTGGTCACGCCCAGATTTGCCACGGCCCGGTCGGTGAGGGTGCGCCGGGTCATGCCAAAGGTGTACTCCTTCTTTTCCGGGTGGTCGAGCGGCTCCACCAGCTTGGTGCAGAGCATGATCACGTCGATGCTGTGGGGCTTGCTGATGATATGGGCAAAGCTGGCAAAGGTCAGCCGCTCGGTATCATAGCCCGCGTCCACAAGGTCAACGGCCTTGACCTCATAGCTCATGGTCATGAGGTCGTTCTTTTCCAGGTCCTGCACTGCGGCGGCAAAGGTGGCGTCGCTGCTGTCCGTGTCAAACTCCCTGATCTTGGAGACCACGCCAAACTTTTTTACGGCCTCGTCGTTCTGGATCCACCCGTACTCCCGATTCCAGCTGTAACCTTTTTTCGGGAGGTACTTATCAACGGCGCTCTGGCTCGTGCCGTTGATGCCGTAGCGCTCTTCGTGGGTGCCGGTCGTCACAGTAGTCGAGCCCCACTTAAACCAGAGGAATTTGTACTTCCACTGGGTCTTGGTCTCTTCGACAGTGTGCTTGTTGCCCATCGGCCAGATGCGGGTGAAAAGGTCGTTGGTGTCGGTCTTTTCGGTGAAATCCAGCAGATTCACGCCATATTCGATGTTCTGGGCGGTCTGCCGGTCAGCCTCGTATGCCTGGTCACAGTAGTTGAGCACGTTCATGCCGGTGGTGGAGTTATAGGTGCAGTAAGCGTAGCCGCCGTAGGTCTTGAGCACCATTTTGCTGATGATGTCCCATGTGCTTCCGTAGTCCTCACCCACGCCGTACTGGTTGCGGTCACCGTAGCTCACCACAAGGTCGCCGAGGGCGGCAGTCACCCTGCCCAGCTCAAACTTTTTCATTTTGTCGTAGCTGGTCTGCTCCTCGTAGCCATTGCCGCCGGAGATCTGGGAGTTGTGGGCTTTGATGAGGTATTCCAAAAAATCTTTCAGCTTGCCCTCGTAGTTGAAGGGGGTAATGCAGCTGTCATTGAAATAGCTGAGAGCTCCCTCGCAGTAGATGACCCGGCGGTTGAGCCAGTCGGCTTCGTGACTGAGCACCCGGCCCCGCCATATCTCCTTGCCGTCCTGATGCACCGCCACAGCGGTGGACATCTTCTGCATGGATTCGTAGCAGGGGTGGGTGCGCAGCATGGTAAAAGTAAGGCTGCCGCCCTTGCTCACCTCGCGGGTGAGCTTGGGTGACAGCACCACAGCCTGCCGGTTGCCCGGCTGATAGACGGTCAGCTTGTTTTCGGGGTCGCCGTAGGGATACGCAAAAATCTCGTACATCTCAGTTACCCCTTTCTGCAAGCATCTGGATATGGCCCAGCTGGTCGTTCATGCCCGGGGCGAGAGCACCCACAATGGTGCCGTCATCCAGCACGATCTGCTGATTTGCCACGTCGGGCAGATACTGCTCCACTACGGTGCTCAGTTTTGCAAGCTGAGCCTGTATCTCCGCCTGATATTTGGGGACGGAATTGTTGTTGGGGTTGTAGGTAAAGGGGTCGCTGCGGTAGTCGTAGCCCGCAAAAGCCCGCTCGTTGCCGTACCAGTAGGCGTCCTGAATGTCCAGATAGCTCATGGCGCCAGACGAGGCGCTTTCTGCCGCAGCAGACGAAGACGAGGACTTTTTGCCAAACTTTTTACCGAAGAAGTAGCTGATCCAGCCGATAGGGCCGGTGGCCGCCAGAAGTGCGCCGGAGAGAAGCTTGCTTCCCAAAGAGCGCTCTTCGCCAGAATCCTCGCGGGCGCGGGCGTTCTGGCCCATTTTGAAGCCTACAACGCCCTCCGCGATGACGGCCAGCACAGCAAGGCACTCCGGGAAGAAGGAGGCCGCTCCGCCCGCTGCAGACGCAATGGCCTGCCCGGCCCCGGCTTCACCGGCGGCCGCCGCAGCCTTCGTACCGCCGCCGAACAGCTTGAGGATGCTGCTGACGATTCCGCCGGAGCCTCCGGTGCCGGAAAGACCCTTCATGGCGGCGGCAAAGCTCTGCACCTCTTTGGTGGAGCCGTTGACCGCCGGAGTGATGCCGTTGCTGAAGAGGCCTGCAATGCTCTGCAGCGCCCCCTGAATGCCGCCCTGCGCGTAGTGCTCATTGATGGCGGTCATTGCATCGTCTGCCCATTTCAGGATGGTGTTGCGCTGCTCTTGCGTCACCTGCCCGAAAATGACCTTTACCACATCCCCGGCGATGGCCTTGCCGTCTTTGTTCTTGATGTCAGTAAAGAGAGACTTCACCAACCCGAAAATGCCTTTGTCAGACTGCCCCTGAATCTCAGAGATATACTTTTCGGTGCGGGAAAGCGCAGCCTGGATGCTTTTTTCGGCCTCTTCGGTGTCAACCTTAGTGTTCTGGAGCACGCCATCGATATAAGTGTTGATGGTCTTGGTGGTCTGGGCCACGCCATCGACGATGTTTTCTTCGGTGATGGTCTCGGTCTTTTCGATGTGCTCGGAGCCGTCGGCGTATTTTTTGGTGACCTCCTGGATCGCCGTGGTCACGCCGCCCTCTACCTTGCTGGCGGTGCGGGTCAGGGTGGCCGCCAGCGTTTTCGACATATCGTCGTACGTCTTTGTGGTTTTGGTCACCACGCCGTTGACTTTGGTCTCAACCTGTTTATAGGTGGTCTCGATGCCATCGACCATCTCCTTGCCGGTCGTAGTGGTGGTCTCGGTGATGCGGTCTTTGATGCTGCCCGCGCTGTCCTTGACCTTTTCGCTCAGAGTCTGGATGCTGGTGGTCACGGTGCCGAGAGCATTCTGAGCGGTAGTCGTAGCCGTTCTGGAGATGGACGAAATGACCGTTTCGGTGGTGGACCTTGAACCAGACTTTCCACTGGAAGAGCTCCCGCTGCTGCCGCCGGTGGGGATGGAGCTGCCACCGGAGCCAGCGGCAGCAGCTGCCTGAGCTTGAGCCACTCGCTGATTGTGAAGGTATAGCCTGCGTTCCCTCTCGGTTTCTCGGCTTCCTTCGCTTCGGCGTTCGTTGGTTTCCAACGCTGCGGCATACTCTTCTTCGCTGCTATACGCAAAGTTGGGGACGGTCAAGGAATTGATTAGATAGGTAATATGCGTAAGTGCAGCGTTGGCTTTTTCTTTTACGCCGTCAAGTGCTTGCCCCACTTCATTGATCGGCTCGATAACAGAAAGTGCTGCTCCGGCCATTCCCCACCAGCCATCTTGCTTATAGGCTTCAATAGCGGCAACGGTCATGTCATTGAGCTTTGATATGACCGTACCGACAGCCTCAGACAAATTGCCTGTCATAAGACCCGCCAGCTGGCTCACGTTATCTTTCAACGTGGATACCCGGCCATTCATGGTCTGGCTTTGGGTGTCCATGGCGTTGTAATATCGTCCGCCCTCTTCGCTGGCCGCGATAAGGGCCTGCGACAGCAAATCATAGCTGATGGTCATCTTCTGGACTTCCTGCACCGATTTTCCGGTGTAGTCGGCCAAAACCTGATAGATATTGATGCCCGCATAGGCAAACTGCTTGATGTCGATCGCGGATGCCTTGCCCACGTTGGCGATCTGCTGCAAGTTTGCTGACATGCGGGACAGCTCTGCATTTCCGCCGCCTGTAGCCGAAACAGCGTCGCCCAGCGCCATGATGACCTTGCGGGAGTAACCCGCGTTTTCACCGGCGCTGATGAGCAGCTGGTTAGCTTGCGTCAGGCTCGCCACATCAAAGGGGGTGCGGGCGGCGTCCTCCTGAATGGCGTCCATGGCCGCTTTGGCCGCCTCAGCGCTGCCCAGCATGTTGGTAAAGCCGGTGGTGTAGCTTTCCAGCTGGGCGTTATACTGGATACCGGTCTGGATAAAATCCTTGGCCGCAGACAGGGCCATGGAGCTTACTTTGGAGATGACGCCGGTAAGCAGGTTGGCTTTGGTGATGGCTCCGGTGAGAGAGCCGCTGGCGGTCTCAGATGCCCCGCCAAACTCCGTCATGCCGACGTTGGCTGATTTCAGGGCCGAGGTGGTCTCTTTCAGTTCAGCCCGGGCAGAGGCCAGAGCAGCTTTCAGCTCCTTGGTCTGCACAGAGGTGTGCCCGGTCTTTTCAGCCGATTCGTTGTACCGCTTTGTCAGTTCGGCGACTTTCTGCGCTGCCTTGCTGTACTCGGAGCCCAGCTCCGTGACAGCTTTTTTGGTGCTGTTCTGCACGCTTTGGATGCTCTGCCGGTAAGCAGAATCATCCAGCGACAGAGTCGCTTCCAGATTAAAGATGTTCAGGGCGTTTCACCTCCTCCGCACAGCTCCGCCAGAGCCTTTGCATTTTCGGCGGTAATCTGCTCCGCCGTGCGGGTGTCTTCTTTGGTGTGCAGCAGGGGGAAATGCTTGGATGCAAGCCCGGAGTAAAGGGGCTGGATGCCGAGATACTGCCCGATGGCGTCGGCCACATAGTCCCGGAAAAGCTGCGCCTCCTGATGCCTGCGCACCTCGGCGCGGATATGCTCCATGATGTACGGCTTGCCCAGCAGCCGGAGCATATCCAGCCGGATGGTGGATACCAGCCGCCGGTAGCCGTCCGCGCCGATCACATCAAGGACTGAAAAAAATCCATGAAGTCCACGTCCCGGAGCGCCCGGCTCATGGCAGAGGCCAGCACCCGGGTAGGCGGCTGCTCCTCGTCCTTGTCCAGCACCACGAACAGGGGCAGGATGCCGAGGGTGAGGTCTGCCTTGTCCGTGTAGAGCAGCTTGGTCATGTCCACAGCGTTTTTGTTGGCCTGCGCCCGGCACTTTTCCAGCCGCTCTGCGTCCGTCTCCGTGCCGGTCAGTTCCGGCTCGCGGCCCAGAATGTCCATCACGCCGGAGTCTGCCACGTACTTTTTATAAGCCTGCGCGCACTCATAGGTGCGCTTGAGGTATTCGGTGCCGTCGAGATCGATGATATTGCGCATATGTCCTCCTTAGTCCCCGGTCGGGGCCTTGACGATCGAGTAAAATTCCATGGGAGCCTGAGTGGGATTTTCCAGGTCGGCGTAGCCGGTGAGAGTGATCTGCATGGAGCCGCCGCCGCGGTGAGCCGTCTTGAGGCTCAGGCCGCCGGAAGAAAGGGCATTGAAAATTTTGCAAACCAGAAAGCCGCCGCCGATCATAGGGCCAACCCAGTACAGCTCCCTGTAGTCCTTCAGGGCAGCCTCGATGCGGGGGACCACATGGGTGGGGTCGTCCGCATCGATGTCAGCCGTGCCGATGGCCAGCTTGAGCACGTCGGGGCTTGCGTTGGGAGTGGTAAAGGCGATGGTGGCGGTGGTTCCGGTGACCTCATTGCCCTGCTTGGTGTTGGTGGGTGCGTTGTCGATGTCAGCCAGCGTATCCTCCATGCTGTTGCTGTAGGAGATGGTCACGCCGCCCTGCGTGGCGCATACGACATTGGTGCTGTCGATTTTGGGGGCGGAAAGGTCAAATGTGGAAAGCAGATTGCCGGAGCCTTTCGGGATGCTCTTGAACGCATCCGGGGTCAGCACATTGACCGCGAACTTTTTTGCCAGAGTTTCGGGCATAAAGAATCCTTTCTCACGGGATAAGCCGTGTAAGCTCAAAATTGAGGTATTCGCACAGATAGCCCTCGGGCGGGTTGTCGAGCGGCTGCGCCCACGGGACGCCTTTGTGCAAAAGAATAGCGCCGCCCCCGCATTCGATGGTCAAGCTATCTGCAAGGGCCGCGCTTATCTTGTCTTCGGTCTGTAAAATAGGTGTCCGGCCTTTGGCACTCGGGTACCAAAGCCGGGCGTGGAAGGTGCCGGACTCATTCCAGCCGCCGGGAATTGTCGGCTGATAGGTCAGATACGGCAGTGTTGCGCTGGGTGGGATGTTGTCTTCTAGATAGCCCGGGATGCCAAACCCGTTGAAAAAAGTGTTCAGCGCCCGGTTGATGCTCTCAGAGGGACCCATTACGGCAGCACCGCCTTTTTGCACTTCACGGCCCGCAGGCCCATGCCGGATTCTGCCGGGGCGTTGCCCTCATCGGCTGCACTCGTCACCTGAAAGGTCTGCCCGTCGCTCACCCGCTTGATGTAGTCCGGGAAAGCCAGAGGCACACCGGTGTTGACCAGCAGCGTATAGGTGGACGCTGTAGCCGCCTGCTCTGCAACCTGAGCCTCCACGGTGGTGTCGTGGCGCTCTACGGCCTCAAATTCCGGGCCGTCCGTCCAGCCGGACACAAAGCCGCCGACGCCATCCGGCTCATAGCTGCGGGTCTTGAAGCAGAATTTTTTGGTAAAGCTCTGCATCACGGTGGATGCAGTGAATGCGTTGACCATGTCACATCTTCCTCCACTGGTTGATCTCAGATTTATAGCGGGTCTTGCCGTCTGCAGGCAGGCCGTCCGTGCCTGTAGCCATCGTGCCGGACCAGCCGCCGAAGGACTGAGATACATACACGCCGCCGGACGGGAGCGCCTTGTCGTAAGCGTCGATTTTTTCGGCCAGCGCGGCAAAAGCGGGCGGCACACGCATAGGCTGCACCGTACCGTTAAAGGTCTCGGCCATCAAATCGCCGTCCCCGGCTTTGTGTACGCCGTCGTTGAAGATAGAGCCACACACGAGGAAATACTGCCCCGGCACTACCCCGGCGGGAACGGTATCCGGCTCAAAGACAAACTCCCCGGCAATGGGGTCGTCTGACCGGTCAAAGAAATTGTGCGTGTAAACGCACAGCTCAGGGACGGTCATGCAAAGTCACCCCCTTGCAGGTTAGACCGATTCACCCGGGGTAATGGTCTCGACAGCGATACCGTCCAGATACTCAGCAAACAGGGTCACGCCCATAATGGCGTAGCTCTCGGAGGTTGCGGTGCTGTAGTTTGCCTGAGTGTGGAAGCCGATGAGGTTGCTTGCCTCGCCTGCGGTGCGGTAGACCAGACCTGCGCGGGCAAACTCGCTATCCGCAGGATCCACATAGTACATGACGATGTTGTCTACCGGGGTGGCAATAACCTTTCCCTTCGCGATCTCACTGTCGGACAGCAGGAAGATGGTGTTGTAGCCCATGAAGTCCTTGATGTACTGGAAGCCGAACTGGTTCTGCACGGTGATATTGGCATTGCCCAGATAGTCGTACACGTCCATCACGTTGACAAAGCCAACAACGCCGGTCACGGTGCGATGCATGGTCTTGAACTTGTTCTCGACCGCGCCCTTGGCATGTGCCAGCGCCATCTGGAAGGTCTTGGGAGTGCCCTTCAGTGTGCCGGTGTTCAGGAACTTGTAGAACTTATCCGTTACCAGAGCGGTCAGGTCGTACAGGAACTCATCATCGGTCTTCTGCACGGCGACACCGTAGCCGTAATTCTGGATCGCCTCAAGGGTAACAGACTTGCCGTACTTGTCGATGATGATCTTGCCGTACTCCTTCTCCTTGACGGTGTACTTGCTGAACGGGATCTCTTCGCCCTCGCCCACGGTGCCGCTCTGCAGGGTGCCCTGTGCATACTTGCTCTTGAGCACGGTGCCAGGTTGCATCCGGATGGGGCGCATGATGCCCAGAATGGTGCGCAGATGGTCCCAGTTGCGCTGGAAACGGGTCACAAAGTCGATTTCACGCGCGGCTACGGTGATATCGGTGGTCATGGTGATATTTTCTTTTGCTGCCATATGTTATTCCTTTCCGCCGCCTGTAAACAGGTCGGCATTTGCTGCAATGGCCGCCTGGCGCTCGCCTGCGTCCTTGATTGCAAAAATTTGGTCTTTGGTCATTTTGGAGCCGGCGTTGGTGGGCGGGTTGTCCACCTTTGCGCCGGTGGTCGTGGTCGTAGCCACAAAGTCGCCCCAGTCAGCCTTCAGGCTGTCGGCGTGCTTCTTGGCGTCCTTGACGTTGCCCTTTTCGTCCAGCTCCAGCTTGTCGATGTCCTCGCCGGACAGCCGCACAACGCGGTCTGCGTACTTGTCCAGCACCCCGGCGGACTTCAGCAGCTCCCGGAATTTGGCTTCCTTGGCTGCGTGGGTGTCCTTCTGGGTCTGCTGGGCCTTGTAGTCGGTCAGCGCCTTTTCAGCGGCTTCCTTGCCGCCGTTGGCTGCGTCCCGCTCCTTCTCGGCCTTGGCGGTCGCGGCCTTGGCGTCATCCAGCTGGTTCTGAAGAGCGTCCGTTTCGGTGTGCAGCATGTCCAGGATCTTCTTCATCTTGCCGCTGACGTCCACAGTCTCATCCTCCAGAATCGCGCGGAGGTCTTTTCTCTCAAGTGCCATGTGATAGTCCTTTCTGCCCATGCTCGGGCTGCCATGCTTGGCAATAAGGTTTATTTGCCGGACGTGCTGCCGGTGTGGTGCCGCCTGTGGGGCTTGAACCCACGGCCCCCGGATTACAAATCCGGCGCTCTGCCAACCTGAGCTAAAGCGGCATAAAAAAGCGGCTGACGCTGTGCGCCAACCGCTGAGTATTAAATTTTACGGCTTTGTTTCCACGCTTGGCAAAACGTCCGTGTGAAAATAGAGCTTGTAGTGGTACGGGTCGGTATGGGTGCCGGTGATGTCCTCTACCACATACATGGTGTAATCGTTCAGGTAAACATAATTTTTTCGGTAGGTGTTAGGCCCTATTTTGACGGTGCAGACCAGCTCATTGTTTGAGTTGTTGGAGATGGACATGTAACCCTCGGCTTCCATTATCACCTTGTCTGTACGGGCATTGTAAACGGTTAGTTTGCGCTCGCTCTCAAAGTAATCCGCCTGCTTTGCGATGTTGTGATTTGCCTTGTCAGCCTCCGAACAGCCGCACAGCAAAAGCGCCGCAAGCAGCATGATAGATGCGAAAATTTTCTTCATGTTATATCTCCTTGTTTCCTTCTTCCGCGGCGATCTGCCGCAGCTCATCAATGTGATCCTCCACCGCCGGGCGGAGGAACGGGCGAGCTTTCATGCCCCGGGTAAAGTGCCACTTGCCGTTAAAGTCCTTCCAGACCCACGGCGTTTTGCGTCCGTTGTCCTTCTCGGCAAAGATGCCCGTGCCAAGCTCAACATAGACGCTGTAAAAGAGATTCGACCCGATGGTCACGGTCTTTTTTGCAAGGTCTACGGCGTAGGTCAGGCTCTGCTTGAGCGCGCCGCCCACGTAGCCCTCAATGCCAGTGCTGTCTGCCGTGCCGGTGGGTACAAGCAGCTGGGCGTAGTCCTGCACCGTCATGCCCCAGATGGTAAGCACCCGCTCCGCCCACAAGTCCAGTGCCTCATGCAGCTGCGGGGTGTTGTCGTTGAATTTTATGTCGTAGTTAAATTTCATGGTTATTTCTTACGCTTTTTTTGTTCTGCGTTGTAATTGATGCTTCTTAAAATCACCTCGCCGGAGAAGTTATATCTGCTGTCAATGACCTGTTTTGCCGGGATTTCGTTCATTTTGGAAAAGTTTTGAGCGCTGGCGCTCCGGTATTCTTTTGCAGCCGCAATCCAAGCGTCATTGTCCGCAGTAATTCTGCTTTTGAGCTCAGCCGTCATTTTTTTGTCAGGGTGATTCCGTTTGAAGTTTGCAATATCCTGTTTGCTCAGTTCTTCTGTGCGCTTGATGTTTGCATCGATCGTGTCAAAAGCGCTCTGGAGTATATCTTGCGCCCACGCAACCTGTTTTTCGCTGCCCTTAATCGGAAGCGATGCCGCGTTAAAAGCAGCTATTCCTCCGTTGCCCGCTCTCGCAGAGCTGCCCGAACCTCTTTTACTCACGGTAATGCCTCCTCTCGTATTGAAATGGCTTGATTTTGGTCACGTTCCAGTCGAACTCCGCCGGGCATTTGCCGTACCACAAAATACCGCTTGGTTGCAGAACTTCCAGCGCCTTGCGGCAGTGTTTGGCAAAGCACTCCGCTTCGTATGGGTCAGATTGTGTGCCGTGGCTCGAAATGCTCACGATGGCGTTTCTAGGCTCACCATCAAAGCACCAGTCATAACTTTGCTCACCGCACCAGCAGAGCGTAGGAATCACATGGATACCGTGCATCTGCCAGTAAGCAGCCAACCAGTGTTTTTTGTAGTGCATAAAAATCTGCACCGCAAGCGGCATATCGATGTAAAGAGAAAAGTCCGGGGAGCACACAGCCCCAAACTGCTGCAGCAGCGGGATGTACTTATCCGGGTTGTTCCAGAACCGTTCAAACTGATAGTCGTCCTTGTAAAAATGCACGCCTTTTGTGGCCTTGTCTTTGGCCGTCAGCGCATAATTGACCGGGATCCATTCCAGCTTGTCAATGCGGATGTCCGTTTCAGGCTTGATAGCAGGGATGCCATACTTGCCAACGCCCGGAAAAATCATTTTCTCGGTGTTTTCCATCGGCAGAATCACAGTTCATCCCTCCAAACCTTACTTTTTCTTCTTTCTAGAGATGTAGCCAATCCACGCATTGCCCTGTTCAAAAGTAACTCCATACGACTTTGTTGTTAGCTGCATTAACTTGTCCCAGTCGCCGCGAGACATTCCTTTGAAATCAAATGCAACTTTTGGGCCTTTTTCCCAAAATGTTGTCATGTAAGGTTCAGAACCATCACCAGTTCTGTATTTGTTAAGGTCAACGCCAACTTGCTTTTTCACAAAGTCAATGGTTTCGTTGTGTGATTTCTTATATCTCGAATTGTCAACAATAGTCGCAAGCTTTCTTTGCCGTTCTGCTTCAACTTTTCTGTCGTCTGTTATCCAGCGGCCATTTACAAATGATTCAAACTTGTGCTCGTTAGCATTTTGAATACTTGCCATTTTGGAACTACCTGAGCCGCGTTTACTCATTCTTGGCACTCTCCTTTCTTCGTTTGCGTTCTTTTGCCCACCACATCTGTTCAGCTTCCGTGCCGCCTTTGGACTTGTACCACTCGGTATAGGTCATATCGGCTACGGTTTTCTTTACGGCCACTTTGATTGGCTTTCCTTTGGCATTTACCATGCCTGTATCCTCATATGTGACAATGTTTTCCCGCTGCATGGCGTTCTGCCGGGGATACTTGCCCAGTGCAGAGGACAGCACACAGCGGCAGTGGTAAACCATCTCCGGGGCCGCGTTGGGGTCACCGGGGTGCTGTATCTCGTAGCCCATGACCTTAAACGGCTCGTCAAGGTCGGCGGTCTGCTGGTCAAGCAGGCGGTGCATTTCACGGGTGCGGTAGTCGTGGGTGGAGTTCCAGCGCTTTTTGACCTCGATGCCCAAAGCCTGGGCGTTGTGCATCTGCTGCAATGCCCCGGCGTTCTGGGCGCTGGTAAGGGCTGTGATGGCGTTGTTCATGGCCCAGTGGATCTCTGTATCAGCCATACCGTTTACGGCTTGCACGGCGATGTCGTGGACGCTCTTGCCCTGCACGATGCCCTGCATGACGTAGCGGTTGAACACTCGGGCGTCATAGGTGCGGTTGCTCTCGCTCTTGATGCGCTTGTTGGGCACCAGCTTGGGGTTTTCCTTCAGCAGCAGCTTGACCGCTTCGGTGTTGTACAGGGTCAGCCCGAACGTCACGCCTGCGGCCTGTTCCAGCTCGTAGAAAGCCCAGTTTGCGCCAAAGGAAAAGATATTGTATTGCTCGTCCCGGGCCAGCTTGTAGGCCGTCTCTTGGGCTGTGGTGCAGGTCTGCGTGATGCCGTCCAGCTTTGCCCGCATCAAATCAGATTGAAAGACCTGATTTTGCAGCCAGATGCGGTAATTCTCTTCGGTGATCTCTCCCGCATCCAGCTGCGCCCGCTTGCGCTCGTCCAAAGCTCGGTACTTTTTCAGAAAATCGGTGAGCTGCTCCTGCATCTCCCGGCGGGCAGTGCCGTACACCCGAAGGATACGGCGGCGCAGGCGGTTCAGCTGGCGGGTGGAAATTCGGTCACGGTCGGAAATCACGTTTCATCACCGTCTTCGTCCTCCTCTTCGTCCACGGCCTCCCTTGTTGCGCTCTCAGCCATCAGCGCAGCCTTGGCCTGCTCCTTTTGTTCCGGGGTCAGGTTGGGCAACAGGTCAATGGCCATGTCCTGCCCGATGATGGGTGCCTCAGAAATCACCGTTGCGACCTGCTCAGCTGTGTTGGTGATCTTGCTGCGGTTGAATGCCGGCATAGCGTTGTCAAAGCCAGCCAGTGCGCAGATCTGCCGGATAAACGGCTTGATCTGTGCCTCGAAGTCGTCCGCGTTCTGGTTTAGCGGCTCATAGGCTGCATCCAGATGGTCGTTGGTGCTGTCCGCGCTGACACAGTGCACATCCAGACCGCCGAAGTCCTCATACACCCGGGCGTGGAGCAGCTCCAGCAGAGTCTCCCGGGCCGCTACAGGAATCTCGGTGGTGTAGGGGGTGATCTTGCCGCCCTGGCTGGTGTCTGCGCCTGCAATGTGGTACAGATTCAGCTTGACAAGGAACTCCTGCAGCTCGTCATCGGTCATGCCGTTGAAGTTCTCGCACAGCCAGTAGATCTCCGAAAAGTCATGCAGGTCATTGCAGAAGCCGGACATCACCAGATCGGTGTTGTCAATGTAGGCTTTCAGCCCCACAAGGGTGCTCTGGTGCAGGTCGGAGCCCCACAGCGGCACAATGGGAAGAGCGCTGTAGTTTTCGCCCTCCACGCTTTCCAGCCCGCCGCCGGGTGTGGTGACGGTCACGCTCTTGTATGCCTGCTTCGGCGTTGTCTCCTGCATCACATTGCCGATTTTGCTTTCCGTATACTCGGTAAAGCCGTCCAGCTCGTACAGGATATAGTGCATATCCGTGTCAGGATTCAGCCGCCAGAAACGCACACCCGCCTGCAAAAGGCCTGTCTTTTCATCGTACAGGGGCGCGAACTCGGTTAGCTTGAAAATCACCAGATGGTCGTTGTTCCAGAATCCAAAGCTCTCACCGTGGATCAGGGCGAAATATCCGGCTTTCTGGATCTGCTCGTCAAAGTTCTGCCCAAGCTTGCCCTTGTCCACGCCATCGTCCGCAAAGACCACGCCGTTTCCGAGGGAGTATGTGGCTCTCTGCTTGTTGAGCCGCCGGAAAAGATTACTCTTGACCATATCGGGGTGCAGGACATCCTGCTTTGTGTTTTTGGACAGGCGTTTCAGCATCAAAGCGTAAGCCTGCGCGAAGCGTTCAGCCCCCGGGTTTTTCTGGGCGTCATACAGGTCAGCGTCCAGAGCTATCTTGTAGGGCTCGGAAGCGCAGTGCTGCTTCACAAAGCGCCGGATGAAATCAGGCTGTTCCCCGGCGGCTTGCGCCTGCTGGAAGGTCTGGAATGTGTATACAGTGCTCAAAATCAATCCCTCAGTTTCACAAGGCGCTTCGTGCGCACAAAATATCGGATGGCGTCCATACAGTGGTCGTTGACCTTAAGCACGGTGTCGTCTTTATCTGGATCCCAAGCGTATACGCCGAACTCTTCCAGCGTGTGCTTGCAGTCTTTGTAGATCTTCAGCCGCCCGGTCTGCAGCATGGTCTGCACGTCCAGAATGCCGCTCAGAACGTCGTTGTTTGCCGGGGTCTGGGTGAAGCCGTTCTTGCGCAGCTCTGTGATCAGGGGCAGGGCAGAGGGGTCAACGATGATCCTCTCCGGCTTGAGTCCGTTCAGCCACGCCTTGAGGTCTGTGACGTACTCACCCACGGTCTTTTGCCGCTTCTGCTCGCGCCCGCTGTAGTAGTACTCCCGGGTGACGATCCAGCAGTCTGCCTCGGTCTGCTTCTGGATCAGGAGAAAAACCGTTGCATTCTGGGTTCCAAAGTCGCACGCCACATAGGCGCTTTTCGGAGACAGCTCCGGCAGCACGTCAACAACATGCTTCTTGCGGTCGAACATGTCATAAACAAGACCCTCGGCCACCGTCCACAGGCCCAGAATGTAACGCTGATAGAAAGCGCCGCTGTACTGGCTGCGGTATCTGGCCTTGATGTCTTCGGCAAGTGACAGGTTATCGTCCATCGTGAAATGGAGATACATCATCTTGCGGGAACGGCACTTGCGCACCCACTCCAGATAAAACCAGTGCTGTGGGCTGCCCGGGTTGCAGTTGAACCAAAACTTCGACCCGGTGACAGAGCAGCGGGCTGTGGCCTGATTGACGAAGCTCTGCGGCATCAAAGCCACCTCGTCAAAGAACGCCCCGGCCAGCGTGATGCCCTGGATCAGGTCTTGGCTGCTCTCGTCTTTGCCGCCGAAAAAGTAAAATTCGTTGGCTTTGCCGCCCTTGCTGACGGTCATGCAGTTTTCTGCCCGGTGCTCCTTGACGTTGTAGCCACGGGCTGTAAGCTGCTGCTTGAGCGTACCAAGCACGTTGCGCCGGAAGCTGGCAATGGTCTTGCCGCACATGGCAAACTGCTGCCCGCTGTAGCAGGTCATGGCCCACTGGACAAAAGAAAAGCTCATGGCAAAGGTCTTGCCCGAACGGATGGCTCCATCGGCAATGATGCCGTTGTAGCCGCTGTATGCGCTCTGCGGTGTCCACCAGCTCAGGACCTGCTTTTGCCTCTGGCTGAGGACTTTCCAGCGAAAGCCGTTACTTTTCCGCATTGTCGTCCTCTTCCTTTGGCAGCATCTCCACGTCATCCGGCGGGCTGAGGTCTGCGGCGGCGCTCAATGCCTTTATCAAACCATCATCGTGACGCTCTTCCTGCTCCGCTTCTTTCGGCTTATCGCTCCAACCAAAATTAACTTGCAAGCTGAATCTTGCCCCGCCGTTTCCGTCGCGATCATAGAGCCGTTCTTCGGCGTATCTCTCGCATCGAAGCTTCGCGCGCGTTATCGTGTCAGAAAACTCAGCCTTTCCTTGATAGTCAATCAAAGATTGCCGAGACTTAAACCCCAACGCCAAAGCTAGACCGGTGACCGTTTCTGGACGTTCGTCGATTTTTATCACGTTTCCGTATTTGTCCAAAACAGGCTTTCCGGTTTCGTCTTCTAGGACGCTCCCTTCGCAGCTTTTGAAGAACTCTTCGATTTTTTTCTCAAGTTCTTCTTTGCTCTCAAAGACGGGCGGTCTGCCTATCCTTTTGTTTTTGCTGTAGGCCACCGCCACCACCTCTCTAAACTCACGCAAAAGAAAAACCGCCCGGAAAATCCGAACGGTCAAAATATCGAATGTGCCGCCAGCCGGATTCGAACCGGCACCCACGGAATGGATGTGCGCAGTGGTTGGCTGTGCAGTGATGTTCCCGTGGTATCACCAATGTTGTCCCGCCTTAAATGGGCGGCGCTCTGCCTATTGAGCTATGACGGCATATAAGCAGCACCCGTGCATTCAGTTTGACGGACAGGCATAAAACGGTAGGGGGCTGCTGCACCCGGAACTTTCGCGGCCGGATGCCCCGCTATTGCACTCCCCGCTTTCGTCAGATCATGCAAGCACTCCCGGCAGGACTCGAACCTGCAACATGCGGTTTTGGAGACCGCCGCTCTACCACTTGAGCTACCGGAGTATAAAACACCGCCCTTGGACTCGAACCAGCCAGCAATATCTCAGCTGACACGCGCTCCAAACTGCGCTCAGGCGGCCATATAAAACAGCCCTGGTTCTCCGCCAGGGCTGTTGTTCGACGCACATCCCGTCGGGAAGTCTACCCACACCCTCAGGGATTCAAAGCTTTCTCTCATGGCACGGGAGGTTAAGCGTGCAGCTTTGTGGTGGATGAGTCCATGCGCCATACGGTGCGAGGTTACGGAGTCGAACCGTTTCACAAAACTGCTAGCCCCGTTATGTGGCTTCCCAAACCTCGCATAGAAGCAGCCCGCAAAACGGTGAAGGAGAACAGGAAAGCATGAAAACCTGTCACAAGGAAGGGACCGTTCTGGAGGCTGCGTGGCAAGCGGCTACCGCTTAGCGCTGAACCGCTTATTAGAATTTTACATCCAAGCTTGCAGACTTGAAAAGAGCTGACCCCTTCCAAAATCACGCTGTGTTTTCTTGTGCATGTTGTACACTTTTCACGTCAGAAAACTCGTCCCATATCTCGGCCAGGGCCATGCATCCGCGTTTGATTCGCCGGTAGACCACATCTGCCCCGCATACGCCGACTTCTTTTGCGATTTCCTTGTGAGATTTTCCTATGACATAGTGCTCGCAAATTGCTTCAGCGCATTCCGGCTCGGCTATCAGGCAGTATGCCCGCCTGGTGGCCTCGAGACGCAAATTACACAGGTCCGTCTCCATCCTCTGAAGCTGTCGGCGCTCGGTGTCCAGCTGCTCTACAGCGAATCCCACCTTGTCCCCATTGCCACCACCCGCAGGCATCCCGCTCAGGCTCTGGGTGCATTTTTCGGCCACGTCCCGGATGCGCTGTATTTTTTGCTTTTGGACTTCGATAGCAGCCGCAAGGTCGCGGCACTGCTGAAACCACGCCTTGACGGTGCGGTAATCCACGCCGATGTCAGGCTTTGGTATGTCGGTGTCAGGTGTCCATGTGTGGGCCATGTTATCAGCCTCCCATCTCCGGGTCGGGGCACTCCCAGTAGTAGTTCTCGAATGTAATTTCACGATTTATAGTCGTTTTTCCGTTTATAACCTCAATTTCTTGGTTAAACTCCATGCCGCTCTCATATCCATAGAGCCTAAAATCAAGACCATATTGTTTTGACATTTCTTCGTATGGCTCAGATTCAAACGCCCATGCCGCCTGCACTGGTAGAACGATAATGTCTTTTCCGTCCTTTTCGCCAAAAAAGAAATCCTTTCCACACTTTTGAACAAAGTTTCTTCTAGTTCCGGCAATGTATGCTTCTTGCTTTACGCAAACATGAAGCTCGTCATCATCGTAGGTATAGGAAACGCCGCTTTCGTATTTTCTGAAAATCAGAGCATCATAAAGTGGCTTGCCTTCTTCAACGTCAGGATTCCATGCAGCCACACATTCAGTGAGCCACTTTACGATATTTTCTTTTTTCCCTCGGACTTTCAATTTTCCTTCGCACCAGTTTGGCACAATTCATTCCTCCATTTCTTCAATCTCAATTTCCACCCTCGGGTTCTTCCGGTCAAGCTCCACCCGGCTGCCATCGTGGGCGGCGACGATCTTGCTGTTGTCGTCCTCCAGCACCCGGGCTTTTACTAGGATGTCCGTGGTCGCCTCGATGAGGTTTGCCAGATCGACCCGGCGGGCGGTCTTCATGTAGTACACGCACCTCACGTTAACGCGGGCAGAGATAGGGCTGCGCGGCCTTTTGATTTGCCGCAGGCAGTCGGTCTCATAATCCACGTAAGCCTTGCTAGGGGCCACAAAGCGCCCGCCCGAGCGGCTTTTGAGGATGCGGGCAGAGTTTTTCTTGGTGCGCGGGTCGCCGTAGAGGGTCAGCTTCATCTGCCGTCCTCCACATAGTACCAGCTTTGCGGCGGACGTTCGATCCCGAACGCTTCTCCACGGCAAATCAGCTTTTTTGCGTCCCATCTGCGGCAGGTGCAACAGTCTCCGCGATGCGTACAGGGTTGTATCGCCCAAAAATCTTTAAGCTTCACAGGCTTATCGTAAAATTTAAGTTCTGAAATGTGCCAGAAAAACAGATTGTCATGAAGTCTGTTTTTGGATGCGTAACGGTGCAGTTGGAAATATGGCACACATGAATCTTTTGTAAAACATTCATCCAGTCTGTCCTGATATGCCGGATATGGAATATCGACCTCTTCAATGGAATCACAGACAAACTCGCCAATCACCTTGCCGTTCATCTTCTCCATCCCGATTTTGGGCAATTTCATGCTCCAGTCATATGAACGGGTGCAGTAGATGTATACCTTGAACGGTGTGTCAAGTTTTGGGCGGGTTCTTCGTACCTCAAGGGTTTTCTTTCCGCTCAAAATCAGCTTGCACCAGTTAGGTTTGATGCTTATCAGAACAGCCTTCATTTTTTCATCATCCCTTCCATTGCCAGCTGCTCGCACTGCTTTTCAGCTTCCCTGCGTTGCTGGTCATACTCAAACAGCATATCTGCGTACTCATTGCCCACCCGGCGGATGGCCGTTTCCAGCATCTCCGTCACAAGGTCGTGGTACTTGTCCGCGCCCTTGCGGCTGTTCCTGGCAGCTTCCCGGGCTTCCAAAAGGTCGGTGAGCTTGTCCCGCCTGTCTGCGGTGATGTCGCCATAGCCGTAGGCATCCTGGATCTGCTCCATGCTTTCCCAGCCTTCCAGCTCAGCAAATGGGTCAGCTTCAGCCTTTGCCATGCTGCGGGCTTTGGTCTTTTTCTTGACGTACCGGGTCAGCCCGTCCTGCATCACGGCGCGGGCATCGTCCATCGCCTTGCGGACGGCCTTGACCTCCCGCTCCCTTTTGAGCTGGTCGGGCTGGCTGGCCCACTCGGCCATCAGCTCAGATTTGGTTTTTGGTTTCATCTGTCCGCTCCTCCGTTCGCTCCCATGTACTTCTTGCGGCCACGTTCCCGGTGGCGGTCCTCGTGGTCGTAGTGGTAGACCTTGCCTGTGTCCAGCATCTCTCTGGTGTAAGCGGCTTCTGCGCCGCGCTGGCGCTTAAACTCGGCGTACTTGGGGCATGTGTCGTGGCACACCGGGTGACGAGTGGGGCAGTCTTTACACGGTGTCATCGTCATTTTTCAGCACCTTCGGCGGCATCGGCATCCAGCCCACCACGGGGCGGTCTATCTGGTTGTTGTAAACGTCGTACGGGTTGAAGTGGCGGTATTCCCACCAGCCTTTTGGGATTTTGTAGTCGTCTCGCTCCTCGTCGTATGTTCCCCAATCGGGAAGGTCTTCCCAATACCATGCGCTATCTTGTAAAAAAACGCTCCCATCTTCATAGTGCGCTGTCGTAATACTGTATCCGTCAATATCGTTGCGGTACAAAATCAGCACTTCGGTTTCGACTTCCGGAGGGTCCTTTTCAGGGTCGCGCCATGCGGGAAAGATGTCTTTTCCCCGCAAAACAGGAAGTTTTTCAACCTTTTCTCGTGCCGTACGGAGGGTAAGCGAGATAATGTTCTCTGCTCCTACCTCCCCTATCGTGGTATATTCCAGGCTCTTTAACACAGCCTCGCGCCGGATGTATTCAGTCATTATAAAAGCCCTCCATTTTGCGCCCGCAGCGGCAGCAATAGGCATGTTCCGCGTGCCGGTCGAATGTTGTAAAAACCTCTTTGCGTCCGCAGTTCCCGCACTTGCACTCCGCACCATCTGCCATGCGCCGCACAATAATCCACTTTGCCGTCGGTCGCAAGCTCTCCGGGTCAATGGTGGGCGCCTCGCTCACCATATCTGCGCAACATTCAGCGGTGCTTTCGCACTCGTTTGTGGTTTCGCGTCCAATATACAGGGCGTATTCTTGCATTTCTTTTTCAAGAGGGGTTGCGTTAATCAACCTCACTTCATCCATTTTTCAGCACCTCCGTTCTCACCGGTTTGATGTCCCGATACTCGGGGTAATGGTCGCCCGCCAGCTGGCAGGCCCTGAACTCTGCCGCAAACTGACTCGCGGCGTTGATGCGGTATGTAAGCGCCGCGTTCCCGTGCGGGCCGCTGCACTCTACGATGACTTTGTATCTAGGCATTTCGTCCTCCGTTCTGGTTTGCCTACCCAAGAAGCTTTCTTTCTTTTCTGGACTTGAGCATCCGGGTGCGGGCAGCAAGGCAGTGCTTCGCCAGCATCTGCTCACCCTGGGCCTTTTCGACGGCCTTTTTCCACGCCGGGAGAAGCTGGCTCTGCCAGCTGCACTCCGAAATCACCTCGTGGAATGTCTTGTAGGCCATCTCATCCGGCACATCCTTGAGCGATGAGTTCGCCCAGATCTCCGCGATACTTGCGCGGTTCTCTGCGGTCTGAGGCCGTCCAAAATAAGCCTCAGCGTCCGCAAGGAGCTTTGTCATCATCTCCACTGTCACGGTTTCACCCCCTTGAAAATATTTGCGTATGCTTCTGCGGTGCTTTCTGTGGCTTGCTTCCCGCGAGGCTGCTCTTGTCGGCGCTGCTCATTCGCTGCCACGTCCCCCGGGGTGCGTATCCCGTCCCGCTGCCAGCCAGACAGGATGCCGTTGATGTAGTTCCACGACCGCTTGCCAGCTTCTGCGGCCTTGTCGATCGCCAGCAAAATCATCTCCGTGCTGTACTCCTGCCGCCATTTTTGCAGTTTTTCCAGCGCCGAACGCGGGAAGTCGCCGATAGCACGTTGGTAATGCTGGACGATTTTTGATAACTCCATATCAACGGCGGCGGTGTTATCGCGCTTTACAACATCTACATCCCCATCTACATCTACATCTCCATTTACATCTACATCTACAGTTATTTTTGTTATGTCGTCATTAACATTGTTATCGTTTGTTATTTTTGTTATGTCTTCAGGCTTTCCCCAGCGCTTTGCCATACCGCGTTTTCCGGCGTTGCTGCGTTTCTTGCGGGTTTCATCCCATTTTTCAGACGCCCGTTTTACGTCGCTGCACATAAATTTCCAGTTGCCCCGCATCCCGCGGTCTAAAAATTCGGGCTCTTCTCCGGTTTTGGCATACCGTGCAAGAGCTCGCATCAACTGCCCAACCTCTGCGTCGGAGTATTCTTCTAACGCGTCGAACCAGCTCAGATACGCCACAAATGACTTTTTATCGTCCTGTGCCACTCAATCACCTCCTTTGCACGCCCGTATAGCCAGATAGCACAGCTCTCGGCTTAGAACGGGAGGTCTTCGCTGTCGTCGATGACCGAGAAGTCGTCTGCGCTGCCCTGCGAATACTCCGGTACGTTCTGAGACTTCTGCGGGGCGCTGTGAGCGGTGTTTGCTTCGCGCACATGATTTTCTGTTTGCTGTTCGAAATCGTGCACAGCGGGCTTCTCTGTGGCCTTTCCGCCGCAAAAGCTCACCTGCGACGCAAGAACCTCGGTAGCTGTGCGGTTGTTGCCGTTCTTGTCTTGGTACTGACGGGTCTGCAAGCTGCCTTCGATGGCGATCATGTTGCCCTTCTGGAAATACTTACAGACGAACTCGGCGGTCTGCCGCCACGCGGTGACGTCGATAAAATCGGCCTTGCGCTCTTCGCCCTGCCGGGTAAAGCTGCGGTCAACTGCGATGCGGAAGCTGCACACGTTGGTGCCGCTCTGGGTGGTCTTGAGCTCCGGGTCGTAGACCAGACGGCCCATCAATGCAACAACATTAAGCATGGGCCGCTCCCTCTTCCTCGGCGTCGCCAGCGCCTACCTCGTAGTCGATGTTGGCGCCCATCAGGACCTCCGGACACTCGGCGCGGGCAAAGTAAGCGGCGGCGCGGTACTTGAGCATCATTTCGGTCATTTTGGGCCAGTAGCTGCCATTCTTGTTCCACCACCCGGCATCCTTTGCCATCTTGACCGTGACTTTCGGACCTTCGACCTTTTCGCCGGTGAGCTTGTCCACGCCGATCAGGCGGCAGCCCCAGTTGTCGGTGTCTTCTTCGCCCTCCATGCGGTAGCGGGTGCGGCCTGCAAACTGGCCGCTGTTGTCGATGAGGGCCTTGCAGCTCTTGCCGCTCCATGTGGGCATACCATGGACGACGTAAAGGTTCTGCATGACGAAGAGGTGAGAAACGCCCATGCGAAGGGCCATCTCGCAGGCGATGGCACACGCACCGGGATTTCCGGTGTAGGTCTGGGGCAAGAAACCCTCGGGAAGCTGCGCCATCGCGGCGGCTTTTGACTTTGCAAGCATCCAGTTGCGCTCGTCAATGGTCAGGCCCTGCACCTTCTCGGCGTAGCTCTGACGGGCAGGGGTGACAGGTGCAGCAGGTGCGGGCATCTCTGCGGGCGGGGTGACATGTTGGTCAAGCATCTCGATAGGGGTCTGGTTCATTTTCTCAGGCATGGTGAATATCCTCCTCGGTAAATTTAATATCGATGATATTTGCATAACGCTTGATGGCGTCAAGCTCGGATTTGGTGCAACGGAAGACGAGCTTCCGGTCCCGGGGTTCTTCCTGGCGAGTGAAACGGGCAAAGAAATCGTCATCGTACTCGTCCGGTGTGTAACCATCGCCGTAGCCAACGCCCGGCTGCACAAGGCTGACAGTGTAGGGGTTCTGCGCCGGGCCTTTGTAGTTGTCCGGCATCTCACGAATGACGGCCTCCCGTAGCATGGTGCGGTACTCGGTCATGTAACAAAAATCTATGGATTCATACGGCTCAGGCATGATTTCTTCGCCGGCAGCGGCATGAACGATGTCGATGAGGCACATGAGCTCACCGACCCGGCGATAAATCGAGTCGATTGTGCGGCGGGTCTCCTGACTGCCCAGCTGATGGCTGCGGGCGAAGCCGGTGAACAGAGCCACAGCATAGTTGACGTCGCTGGTGAGCTTGTTGCCGGTGCTGATGAGTCGGAACAGCACATTGTCGTTCCCGACGTACTGAAAAATGCCCTCGGCCTTGTTGGACAGGTCTTTGATTCGCGCTCTGCGGGCTAACGTCTGACTCATGTGTATCACCTCCCGTAAATCTTGCGGCCCGAAGAATCCAAGACGTCGACATGGTCATAAAGCGGCCAGTTTTCGTCCGCCCAATGCTGAGCCTGCACACTTGATAACACGGGGTCAAAACCGGCAAAAACCAGTTTATCGCATCTGCCAGGATCCCCTTTATGGTAAGCATGGCAGCAGAATGAAGCCTGCTGTTTTTGAGTTTCATCCCGATGGATGTGCCGCAGCCGTTCCGGCTGTCGATTATTCCAGCGAATCTCTGCGGCTCGCATATATCTACCGTTCATATTCCTGCTTCCTTTTCGCATACTGGCCTTTCTTTTTGCAGTAACGGCGAAGCGGAGGGAGACAGTCAACCTCCGCACGATCAATGCGTTCCTGCTCAAAAATGCACTTGTACGGGCGCTTTTTTCCATGGCGCCGGTGTCCAACGGACGACACAAAGCTGTTGGCGGTCTTGTATCCAAGCTTCGCAGCGCACATGGCGGACGTTCCGGCGGCCACTACCTCGCCGGTCTTGGCGCTGTACACGGTGTACCATGTGACATAGTGGATGTAATCAGCCATGTGCGACGTCCTCCGCATCGTGGAGGGCTGTGAGCAGCCCATCTGCCGCCGCGCTATAGACCTCTGATTTTTCCCGGCAGATGACCCGCAGCCAGATGTCTCCCGTGAGCGCGGACTCCGTTGCAAGCCGTGTGGCTGTTTTAAGGTGCTCTTCGGCCTGCTGCCGAATCAACTCTTCCAGCTTCATGCGCCCTTCTCCTCATCCTGCGGATACTCCGGGTTCCGGGCATGGTTGCGGACGATTTTGCTGTAACCGCTGCGCTTATACCGTTTGTTGTCCTCATACATCCCATAAAACGACATCGCCAGCCCGGAAGTAGATGCAACAATAATCCAAGGCGCGGCATATGCAGCCTCGGCGATGTCCCAGCCGCCCCAGCAAACCAGTGCAACGGCCAGCCAGGAGCAGGCCCAACGCACCGCCTGCACCGCGCCGATAATAGCCAGCAGACCTACCGTGCCGACGACGGCGAACGATTTGAGTCTCATTCTCTTGGTTCCTCCTTTGTATAAACTTTTTCGAGTTTGTAAAAGTCCTTCACCCACGCCATAAAACCGGCGCGGGAGATGTCCGGGCAGGGCTCTTTTGTTCCTACGGAAGGAATCGCCCAGCTGGTAAACAGCCCCGCCTGGATCTGCGCTCCCAAGACCTTTTCAGTCTTTGAGATGTTGTTGTCCCGAAGGATCTGGACGCATTCGCCTATCGTAAGACTCGGCTTCTGCATGGCCTGCTCCTTTCTTTCAATTTGGTTTTGCAGTGCTTTTTACGGCTCTGCTTCCGCAAACTCTCCGTTTTTGAGCGTGTACCAGACATTTTCTTTGATGTGGGTGCCGTCTACTTTTGCCATCTTTGCCCACAGCATATTGCCGTCATTGTCGTACTCAGTCAGCACCAGATAGCAGCCAAGAACGCCCCGTGCCTTACTGTGTGCGCCGTTTGCGACTGCGACATTGTCTTTTCCATCTGCTTTTGCACCGCAATAAGCCCCAGTGGCTGCCGCCGTGCTGGAATAGCCGCTGGAACCCGCCGTGCTGTAATCGCCGCTGGAACCTGCCGTGCTGTAATTGCCGCTGGAACCCGCCGTGCTGTAATCGCCGCTGGAACCCGCCGTGCTGTAATCGCCGCTGGAACCCGCCGTGCTGTAATAGCCGCTGGAACCCGCCGTGCTGGAATAGCCGCTGGAACCCGCCGTGCTGTAATCGCCGCTGGAACC